>Ga0126314_10000095_pt1 | contig 46489 bp, 36 predicted proteins | sample Plot105B_FD_92535 | JGI IMG/M metagenome (GOLD analysis project Ga0126314, IMG submission 92535) | Serpentine soil microbial communities from UC McLaughlin Reserve, CA, USA - Plot105B | ecosystem: Environmental > Terrestrial > Soil > Grasslands | place: USA: UC McLaughlin Reserve, Lake County... | reverse complement strand
CGGCGCCGGCACCGCGTCCGGCGCATCCAGCACCGGGTGCTTCAAGTCCAACAGGGCGAACAGCCGCTCACCAGCGGCCCCCGCCTGCATCGCGAACTGCGTCACCCGGCCCAGGTCCTTCACGGGCTGGTACACCAGGATGACCGCCGTCAGCAGCGACAGCAGGGCCTCCGGCTCCATCAGCCGCGCACTCGCCGCGTAGGCCAGCGCCCCCGCCAGCGCAGCCGCCGCCAGCACCTCCATCACCCCAGGCACCGCGCCTCGCGCCCACGCCGCGCCCACCACCGCGTCCTCGTGCGCCTTCGCGTGCGAGGCGAAGCGCGCCAGCTCCGCGGACTGCCCGTTGAAGGCCTGAATCGTCCGCAGCCCGCCCAGTCCCTCGTGGAGCTGGCCCGCCAGGTGGCCCAGTTGCGTCTGGCCCTCTCGCGTGCCCTTCAACACCTTGCGCGTCAGCTTGGACGCGGGCAGCGCCGCCAGCGGAATCACCACCAGCATCAAGCCCCCCAGCAGCGGACTCATCGACAGCGCCACTCCGGCCAGGATGATGACCTGGAGGCTGTCGCGCAGGTACGAGCCCACCGTGTACATCGCCGCCGCCTCCACCGCCGTGACGTCCGAGGTGAACCGGCTGAGCAGGTCTCCCTGCCGCTCGCGCGCGAGCTGCGCGGGGGACAATGACGTGAGCTTCGTGAACAGGTCGCGCCGCACGTCCTTCACCACCCGCTGCGCGAACAGGCCCATGAAATAGAACTGGCCCAGGTACCCCACGCCCTTCACCGCCCCCACCACCACCATCATCAGCGGGAAGCCCCACAGCGCCGCGTCGCGCGACAGGCCCGACAGCCACGGCACGCTGTTCGCGCCGGTGAAGCCGTCCTGCCCCCCCGACAACAGGAAGCGCAGCGCGGGGCCCGTGAGGTACGCGTACGCCCCCGTCGCCAGGCCCACCACCGCCATGCCCACGAACGCCACCGCCAGCACCGCCACATGCGGGCGCGCATAGCGCAACAGTCGCAACAGTGTCCGCCGCATTCCCTACCGTCCCACCTTGCGCAACGCCGCCTTCGCCAGCTGCGAGTACGGGTTGTACTCCAGCACCTTCAGCAGCTTCTTCCGTGCCAACGGCGCGTCTCCGAGGTCCGTGTCGATGATGGCCGCGATGATGTGCAGCCGCTCCACATACGGCCCCAATGACAGCGCCTTCTTCAAGACCTTCTGCGCCTTCTGCGCCCGCTGGACCAGGGGACCGCCCGACGCCTGGTACGTCGCCCAGGCAAGGAAGGAGTAGTACTCCGGCTCGCGCGGGTTGAGCGACACCGCCTCCTCGAACGCATGCATCGCCGACAGGAAGTCGCGCCGCTTCAGCGCGGACTCGCCCCGGCGCAATGCAATCTCCGCGTCCACCACCACCGCCGTGTTCCGCCCCACGTCCAGCTTGCTGAACAGGTACTGGAGATACGCCTTGCGCTTCTCCTCCACGCTCAGCACCCGGTACGACGCGGACAGCTTCTCCTGCACCGAGTCCAGCAGGTCCTTCAGCTCGGAGATGTCGAACTCGGCGAGCGTGTCCGGATGAAAGCGCATCGCCGTCTCGTGGTACGCGCGCTCCACCGCCTCCGCGTCCGCCGCGATGTCCAACCCCAGACTGCCGAAGTAGCTGCGGGTGATGATGCGCACCGCCTCCTCACGCAACGACGCCGCCGTCTCCACCGGCAACGACTTGCGCTTGCGCGGTCCAATCCTGTCCGGCACCACCGCCGCCGACAGCACGTCCGCCCCTGTCGCCACCGGCGTCGGAGAGAACGTCACCCCACCCGTCAGCTTCAAGAACCACAAGAGCGAGTACGCCGCGCTCAGCTCGCCCCGCCCGTGCGCGAGCAACTCCTTCAGGACGATGCGGCCATTGACCTGCATGGCGATCTTGATGTCGTCCGTGTCCAGCGCCATGGCCTGCAAGTCGCGACCGAAGTCGGCCGAGCGCACCGGGTACTCCCCCAGATTCGCTCGCAGCGACGCCGCCATCACCTTCAACGGGAAGCAGCGCCGCGCCCCCTCCAGCACCTGCGCCAGCGGCGGCAGGTCCACCGAGGCGACCTCGGTGGTGAACTCGTCGCCGGAGTAGAAGGCATACCGGCCCTCTCGCATGCCCAGCACCCGCGCCAGCTTGTCGCGCGTGTAGTCCCGCAACAACTGCGACAACTCCTCCCCCGCCGCCTCCACCCCCGCGTCCGCCAGCGCCGCGCCGATGCGCAGCCCCGAGGCCAGCGCCTCCAACACCCGCTCCGCCTGCGCCGCCGTCGCCAGCTTGCGCTCGACGAGGTAGCGCGGAAGCGAGTCCTCCTTCGCCGACGAGTCGAAGCTCACCGGGCCGCCGCGCAGGAAGTACACCCGCCGACTCAGGCCTCGGTGCGCCGCCACCAGCACACCATCCCTCCGCAGCCGGTGGATGGAGTGAAGGAGCCCGGGCAACGGATAGCCCTTCAAGTCGCCGCTGTTCACCGCAGGACGTGACAGCGTCGACGCGAGCCCCGTCAGCGCCACCGCCTGCGCCGCGCGAACCAGCGACTCCAGGCGCGGCACCAGCTCGCCCGGCTTGAGCGGGTCCGCCACGTACGCATTCACCTTGAGGTCCAGCACGGAGCTCACACCGCGCGCACGACCCAGGTGCCCCTTGTCGATGGCGACAATCGGCACCCGCCCGCCCTGGCTGTGTCCTCGGATGAGGTGCACCACGTGGATGCCTTCCACTCGGGGAAGGTCCACCGACAACACCATCACATCCGGGTTGTCCGCCGCGAAGTGCTCCAGCACCGCGATAGGGTCATTCACCGCGCGCACGGAATACCCGGCCTGGGAGAGCAGACCCGTCAGGTGTTCGAGCGTGGGGGGATGGCTCTCGGCGAGCAGAAGCGTCTTCAAGGGTAGTGCAGTCTACACCTTCACCCTGGCTTGCATCAGGGTACGATGCGCCCCCCTCACATGACGCCCCCGCCCCGAATCCTCGTCGTGGCAGGCGAGGCCTCCGGCGACGCACACGCCGCAGAGCTCGTCGCCGCCCTCCAGGCAAAACGCCCGGACCTCACCTTCTTTGGCATGGGCGGCTCGCGCCTGGCCGCTCGGGGGGTGGAGCTGCTCTTCGACGCCCGCGAGGTGTCCGTCATGGGCATCACCGAGGTCCTCCCCCGGATTCCACGCATCCTTCAAATCATGAAGGGCCTGGCGAACGCCGCCGCCGAGCGCCGCCCCGACGTCGCCATCCTCGTGGACATCCCCGACTTCAACCTGCGGCTGGCCGAGAAGCTCAAGGCCCAGGGCGTCCCCGTCGCCTATTACATCTCGCCGATGATCTGGGCGTGGCGCCGGGGCCGGGTCCGCACCATCAAGCGGCTGGTGGACCGGATGCTGTGCATCCTCCCGTTCGAGGAGGACTTCTACCGCGAGGCCGGCGTCAGCGCCCGCTACGTGGGCAGCCCCGTCGTCGAGCAGGTCCCCGCTCCCGACACCGCCGTCGCCTTCCGCGAGCAGTTGGGCCTGGCGAAGGACGCCCCCACGCTCGCGCTCCTACCGGGCAGCCGGATGAGCGAGATTCGCAGGCTTTTGCCCACCATGGTGGAGGCCGCGAAGCGCCTGTCCGCCGAGCGCCCCGGACTCCAGGTCGTCGTCCCCGTGGCCCCCACCATCCCCCGCGAGGAGGTGGCCTCCCGCTTCGTGGGCAGCGGGCTGACCCCCGTGTTGGTGGACGGACGCGCCCCGGAAGTCGTGGGCGCCAGCGACGCGGCGATCGTCGCCTCCGGTACAGCCGTGTTGGAAGCAGGACTGATGCAGCGCCCCCTGGTCGTCATCTACCGGGTGTCCCTCATCACGTACTGGGTGGGCCGGCTGATGCTGAAGGTGGCCTTCGTGTCCCTCATCAACCTGCTGGCGGGCCGGCGCGTGGTGCCGGAGCTCATCCAGGGGGAGATGACGCCCGAGCGCATCGCGGACGAGGTCCGCCGGGTGTGGAGCCCGGGAGCCCCCCGAGACGAGATGCTCAAGGGGCTGGCGGAGGTGCGGGGGCGGCTGGGCGAGGCAGGGGCCGCCACCCGGGCAGCGGAGTCGGTGATGGAGCTACTGCCCCCGCGCGCCATTTAGGGTATGTCGGCCCGGCCATGAACCCTGCGCTGGTCTGCATCCCCACGTACAACGAGCGGGAAAACATCGAGGCCATCACCCTGGCGGTGCTCAAGGCCGACCCCCGCGTCGATATCCTCGTCGTCGACGACAACTCGCCCGACGGCACGGGGCAGCTCGCCGACCAGCTCGCGGCCAAGGAGCCGCGCGTGCGCGTCCTGCACCGCGAGAAGAAGGAGGGCCTGGGTCGCGCCTACCTCGCCGCCTTCCGCTGGGCCCTGGCCGAGGGCTACACGTACATCCTGGAGATGGACGCGGACTTCAGCCATGACCCGCGCTACCTGCCCGGCCTGCTGGACGCGGCCGAGGCGGGCGCCGACCTGGTGCTGGGCTCGCGCTATGTCACTGGCGGCGGCACGGTGAACTGGGGCGTGGGCCGGCAGCTCATCAGCCGCGGCGGCAGCCTCTACGCCCGCACGATCCTGGGCGTGGGCGTCTCCGATTTGACGGGCGGCTTCAAGTGCTTCCACCGTCGGGTGCTGGAGGCCATCGACTTCGAGGCCGTGCACAGCACCGGCTATGCGTTCCAGATTGAGCTCACCTACCGCACGCTGAAGAACGGCTTCACCGTGCGCGAGGTTCCCATCATCTTCGAGGACCGGCGGGTGGGACACTCGAAGATGAACAAGAAGATCTTCGCCGAAGCCCTCACCATGGTGTGGAAGCTGCGCCTCACGGTGTAGCCAGGAAGGGCGTGCGGTGATGAAGGTCTACCTGGCGCAATTCCTCGTCGCGCTGCCGGCCATCTTCTTCGTGGTGGACCCCATCGGGGTGGTGCCGCTGTTCCTGGCGATGACGTCCGGGGACTCGAAGGAGAAGATCCACCGCACCGCCCTGCGCGCGTGCCTGGTGGCGTGCGGGCTGATGACGTTCTTCGCCCTCTTCGGCACCATCATCTTCAAGGTGTTCGGGGTGTCGCTGGGGGCCTTCCGCGTCGCGGGCGGAATCCTCCTGCTCATCACCTCGCTGGACATGCTGCGCGCCCGGCCTTCGGCGACGCGCACCACGCCCACGGAGGAGCAGGAAGGCGCGGTGAAGGAGGACGTGGCCATCGTCCCACTGGCCATTCCGCTCTTGTCGGGCCCGGGGGCCATCGCCACCGCCATGGTGCTGATGGCCCGAGGCAACTCGATGACCGCCACCCTTCCGGTGCTGGCGGCCATCATCCTCACCTTCGTGGCCAGCTACTTCATCCTGCGCGCCTCCGGCCTCGTGCAGCGGGTGCTGCGTCAGTCCGGGGTCGCCATCGTCGAGCGCGTCATGGGGCTCATCCTCGCCGCCATCGCCGTGCAGTTCATCGCGGACGGCGCCAAGGAATTGCTCAAGTAGCTCACTTGCCCGCCACCCACTGCGGGCCCGCGCGCTTCAGCGTGCCCTGCGGCGTGCCTTCCAAAGTGAGTTCGTCAGGGCCGGAGCGGCGCGCGTCGTACGCGTAGCCCTCTCGCACCTCCTGGAGGTACACCACCACCGCGTCGAGGACGCTCTCCTGGACGACCTTGAAGGTGGCGTCGCCGCAGCGGGGCTCGTCTCCCTCGAAGAAGCGCTCCAGCATGGACTGCTCGGGGCGTCGCACGTACACCCGCACCGGGGTGGGCTCGTGGCGGCCCTGAGCGGCGATCTCCTCCACCACGCGCGACGGCGTCGGTTCCTTCAACACGGATTGAATCAGCGTGCACTTGTCCGCCTCCACCTCCCGCCTCACGGCGAGCGGCGCCTGATGCGCGCAGCCCGCCCCCGCCAGGAGCGAGATACCCACCACGCCCCAGGCCCACCGTTGGAATCCGTCCATCCGTCGCCTCCTCGTCACGTCTTCGCGTCCGCTACAGCTTCCTCCACCGCGGCGAGAAGGGCGCCCCGACCAGCGTCGGGTCCTCCACCGCGATGATGTACTCGGCCCGGCGGTTGCCCGCCTCCGCCGTCTCGTCCGGAGTGCGCACCGCTGGCGACTCCTCCCCAAAGCCCTCGTAGAAGATGGGAACCTTCAGCCCGCGCTGACGGAAGGCCGCGGCGATGCTCCGGGCGCGCTTGAGCGACAGCTCGCGGTTGTCCGCCGTGGCGCCCACGGTGTCCGTGTGCCCCAGGACGTACAGACGAACCGCCGCGAAGCGGCCGTATTTCGCCAGCGCTTCCGCAATCAACGCATGGCTCCTGTCCAGCTTGCCGCGCTCCGCGGCGGGAATGTCCGCGCGGCCCGATGCGAAGCTCACCTCTTCGTGAGGAATGTCCACGCGCCAGGGGAAGAGGTCCACGCCCGTGTAGAAGTCCGATGTGTCGAAGGCTCGGAGGGAAATCTTCATCACCCGGCCCTCGGCGGGTGGCCAGCTCAGGGGAAGCGGCGTGCCCGCCGGCTCGCCCTTGAAGGGCACCTCGCCCTCGAAGGCCTTCTTTCCCGTGTCCATCAGCACCGTCAGCTCCACGCGGCCCGCGGGACGCGAGAGCTGGAAGCGAAGCTTGCGCCCCGCGACGTCCACGTCCTCCGGGCGCACGTCCAACCGCAGCGGCCCGTTGAGCTCCGTGTCGAAGGACAACGGCATGCTGCCCGACTCGGCGTTGGGGAAGCGCACCACCAGCTCGCCCTCGTAATGAAAGCGACCCTCGGGCTGCTCCAGTTCGATGCGCCGGGTCATTCCCGGCTTTCCCCCGCCCTTCACCTCGACCACCTTCCCGTCGCCGCGCTTGAGCTTCAACTCGAAGCCGGCAATCGGCTCGTCGATGTGCACGAGCAATGCCGGGAGCGCCTCACCCGCCGCGGCCCGGCCCTCCAGGGACACGCGGATGGCGTCCGCGAACGCGGGAAGCGGAGTTGCGGCGACGAGACTGAGCACTAGTACCAGGCGGGCATTCATGGCGCGGCGTCGACCTCCGGCGTCACGGGCCGCGTGCAACAGCGGCCCGGATGGGTGGATTCCACCGCGACAGGGTAGGCGGATGCTTCCTGCGAGCAAATGCTTCGCGAGCAAGACGCGCCGGGCGCGACGGAATTCACCCGCGCGCGCCCATTCCCACAGGCAGCCGGGGAGGCATGCTCCGGCTTCCTACCTGCTCTCCGCCAGCGGCTTGCTCAGGGCACGCCGACCAGGGTGATGCCCGCGGCGCGCGCGCCCGCGAAGAGCGCCGGCGCATCCAGCAGCACGGTGCGCCCCGCCTCCAGCGCCAGCACCTTCGCGCCCACTTCCTTCATCACCTCCAGCGTGCGGGGCCCGGCGGCGGGCAAATCGAAGCGCATGTCCTGCTGCGGCTTGCAGCGCTTCACCACCACCGCGCCGCCCGCCCCGAGCAGCCGGCCGCCGCGACGGATGGCCTCGTCGGTGCCTTCCACGGCCTCCAGCGCCAGGACGTGGCCCTCATGCACCACCACCGTCTGGCCCACGTCCGCCTGTCCCAGCAGCACGGCGACCTCGCGGCCCAGCGCGACGTCCTGCGCCTGCACCGAGCGCAGTGGAGGCCCCGCGAGGTGACCCTCCGGGCACAGCACCTCACCCAGGAAGTCCGTGGGGGCGATGATGGTGATGCCCCGTGACTCGAAGTCCGCCGCCACCGCGCGCAGGAGCGCGTCATCCCGGAAGCTGCGCAGGCGGGAGATGATGCGCATGGCGCCCAGGTCGGGACGCGCGTCCTTCAGCGCCTTCACCCGGCCGATGCCGCCCGCCATGGCCGCCTGCCTCACCTGGGAGGCCTGGAAGGCCTTCTGGATGCGGTTCACCTGTCCGACGCGCACCCAGGTGAGCGAGGCGACCTCCGAGGCCAGGGCCGGGTCCGTCTCTCCCCGGTGCGCCACGGCCACCACCTCCAGCCCCCGCGCCTTCGCCGCGCGCGCGAAGAGGAACGGAAGCTGGCCGTTGCCCGCGATGAGGCCGATTCTACTGTCCTGGGGTACAAGCGCCATGTTCACAGCTTACCGCGTCAGGCCGCTCAGCGCGTCAGCCCACGCTTGCTCTGGGCGATGAAGGCCACCAGGTGGTCGACCTCCGGGTGCCCCCCCAGCTCCGTGCGCAGCCGCGCCAGCGCTTCCTGGAGCCCCAGCTTCGAGCGGAACAGGATGCGGTGGGCCTCCTTGATGCGCTCGAGCTGCTCCTTGGAGAAGCCGCCGCGCTCCAGGCCCACGGTGTTCAGCCCCACCAGCTCCGCCCGGTCTCCCTGCGCCGTGGCGTACGGGGGGATGTCCATGGTCACCATGGCACCGCCGGAGATGAAGGCGAACCTGCCCAGGCGGGTGAACTGGTGCACCGCCGCCAGGCCGCTGATGATGACGTGGTCCTCCATCGTCACGTGGCCCGCGAGCGCGGACCCGTTGCCGATGCGGCAGCCGTCCCCGACGATGCAGTCGTGGGCCACATGGCTGTTGGCCATGAAGAGGTTGCCGTTGCCGACCCGCGTGGCCCCGCCGCCGCCCGCCGTGCCCTTGTGCAGGGTGACGAACTCGCGAATCGTGTTGTCGTCGCCGAGCGTGAGCTCGGTGTCCTCCCCCGCGTACTTCAAGTCCTGCGGGTCCGCTCCCACCGAGGAGAACTGGAAGATGCGGTTGCGCGCGCCGAGCGTGGTGCGGCCCTCGATGACGACGTGGGGCCCCACGCGGGAGCCCTCGCCAATCGTCACCTGGGGACCAATGACCGAGAAGGGCCCCACCTCGACCGTGTCGTGCAGACGCGCATCGGGATGAACCACCGCGGAGGGATGAACCTGAGCCATGTCGTTTCCTCTGCCTCGCCAGCTCGCGGTCAGGACGCCGCGCCCTCTGCCGCTCCAGCGTCCTTGTTCTTGTCCACCACGGTGGCCAGGAACTCGCCTTCGGCGACCTTCACGCCATCCACGGTCGCCGTGCCCTTCGTCTTCCACACGGCGCCCTTGTGTCGCAGCACCTCGATGAGGAGCTGCAGCCTGTCTCCCGGCACCACCGGCTTGCGGAAGCGCGCTCCGTCAACGCCCATCAGGTAGGTCACCTTCTGGGTCGGGTCCATGTTCTCGCTCTTATACGCAAGGATGGCCGAAGCCTGGGCGAGCGCCTCCAGGATGAGCACGCCGGGCATCACCGGGTGTCCCGGGAAGTGTCCGTTGAAGAAGGGCTCGTTGATGGTGACGTTCTTGTAGGCCGTGATCTTCTGGCCGGGAACAATCTCCACCACCCGGTCAATCAGGAGGAACGGATACCGATGCGGCAGCAGGTTCTGGATTTCACCGATGTCCATCACTCCCCCTTCGCCTTCTCGAGCTGCTCCACCCTGCGGCGCAGGGCCCGCATTTCCTTGAGCATGTCCGCCACCTGCCCCGACGCCGCGCTGGCACGCAGCCATTCGCGGTGGGCAATCGCGGGACTGCCACTCACCACTTGTCCGTCCGGGACGTCATGGGCCACGCCCGACTGGGCGCCGACCCTGGCCAGGTCGCCGACGCGGATGTGACCCACCACGCCCACCTGCCCGGCGAGAATCACCCCGGTGCCAATCTCCGCGGAGCCGGACACGCCCGCCTGCGCGCAGATGAGGGACATGGGTCCCACGCGCACGTTGTGGGCGATCTGCACCAGGTTGTCGAGCTTGCTGCCCCGCCCCACCACCGTCTCGCCCACCGTCGCGCGGTCGATGCAGGTGCAGGCGCCCACCTCGACGTCGTCCTCGATGCGGACGTTGCCGACCTGGGGAATCTTGAAGTGCTCCGGCCCCTCTTCCCCCTCGGGGTTGAAGGCGAAGCCGAAGCCGTCCGCGCCCACCACGCTGGCCGCGTGCAGGATGACGCGATTGCCGATGACGCAGCGCTCGCGCACCGTGACGTTGGGGTGCAGCACGCTGTCCTCGCCCACCGTGGCGTCCTCGCCCAGGTAGGCCCCCGGGTACAGCACGCTGCGCGCACCCACCTGGGCGCCCGCTTCCACGCAGGCCCCGGCGAGCACCGTGGCCTCGGGGTGGATGGTGGCCTCCGGATGGACGTGCGCGCCGGGACGGACGCCAGGCGCGGGACGGGTGGCCGGATGGAACAGCCTGAGCAGCTTCGCGTAGGCGAGGTGCGGGTTGGAGACACGCACCAGGGCCACGCCCTCGCGAGGCGCGGCGTCACCGCCGACCAGCACGGCCGAGGCGCGGGTGGCCTCGAACTGGCGGCGGTAGCGCGTGTTTCCGTAGAAGGACACGTCTCCCGGGCTGGCTTCCTCGAGCCCGTTGAGTCCGTGGATGAGCTGCTCAGGGTCACCGAGAAGCTCTCCCCCGACATGGGCGGCGAGCTCCCCGAGCCGTCGGGGTGCGGGGGAGGTCTTCACGTGGCGCCGATTACTTCGTCGGGGCGTCCTTCGCCGCCGTCGTCTTCGTCGTCTTCGCGCTGTTGTAGGAGCGAATCACTTCGTTGGAGATGTCGTACTGGGCCTTGGCGAAGACGATGCCCGAGTCGCGCTTGTCCAGGACCATGCCCAGGTCGTCCCGCTGGGCGATGGACGCCACCACCTGGTCGATCTTGTTGATGATGGGCTCCATCTCCTGGCGCTCCTTGGTGGCGGCCTCGCCGCGGCTCTTCTCCCACTTCTGGGCGAGCACCATCACCTTGCGCTGCAGGTCCGCTTCCTTCTGGGCACGGACGTCGGGAGTCATCGCGCTGGCCTGCTTGTCCAGCGTCTCCTTCTCCGTGCGCAGCGCGGTCTGCTCGGCGTCGATTTCCTTCTGCTTGCCCTCCAGCCACTTCTGGAGGCGGGCCTTGGCGGCCTTGCCGTCATCCACCTCGAGAAGGACGCGCTGGAGGTCCACGTAGGCGACCTTCAGGTCGGCGGCCGAGGCGGCCACCGGCAGGGCAAGCGACAGGACGGCGGCCATGGCCGCGACAGTGGTGCGAAGCGACATGTTCAACAGCTCCTCAGGGAAGGGTACAGGGTCCGACGTCAGACGCCCGGGCTTGTTCAACCCTTCCCGCCAGGGCGGGGCCGGGACGACGGACGACGGCTTATCAGAAGAAGTTGCCGATAGTGAACTCGAACAGAATCCGGTCGTCTTCCGGTCGCCTGGTCAGCGGGATGCCCCACTCGAAGCGCAGGGGACCAATGGGGCTGAACCAGCGGAAGCCGAAGCCCGCGGAGTGGAAGAGGCCGAGCGGCAGCTTGTCCTGTCGGTCCTGGAAGAAGCGCTCGTTCGAGCCGAAAGCATTGCCCGCGTCATAGAAGAGCACGCCTCTGAGGCCGGCCTTCTCGAAGATGGGGAACTCCAGCTCGAAGTTGAAGACGAGCTGCTTGTTGCCGCCGACGAGGAAGTCCGTGACGGTGGCGTCCGGGTTGCCGGAGCGGGGCACCTTCACCGAGGGGCTGATGCTGCGCAGGTAGTAGCCGCGGACGCTGTTGATGCCACCCACGTAGTAGAGCTCGGAGATGGGCAGCGGCTTGTTCGAGTCGAGCTGCTGGATGTAGCCGATGGTGGCGTTCGTCTTGAAGACGAAGCCCAGCGGCATCGGGAAGTACAGGCGCGAGTAGGCCGTGTACCGGTTGAAGAGGAACGTGCCGCCCAGGAAGTCCGGGGCCAGCTCCACCGAGCCGTAGTGGATGAAGCCGCGCGAGGGGAACAGGCGGTTGTCGCGGCGGTCGAACGACAGCGACAGGCGCGCCGCGCTGGTGGTGCCGGACAGGAACTGGTTGGCCAGCAGCACGGCGCCCAGGTTCGAGCCCGCCTCCACGTTCACCCACTCACGGGTGTAGCCGATGGTGCCGAGCAGGTCGTCGATGAACTGGTAGCCGATGGAGACGGTGCCACCGGTGGAGTTGCGGATGAAGCCGTCGTAGTCGGCCTGGACGCGGAAGAACTCCGCGGACAACAGGTAGTTGGTGTCCAGGAAGTACGGGTCATAGAACGACAGCTGCACCAGGGAGCGCAGGCCTGAAATCTGCGCGGACGCGGAGACGCTCTGGCCCCAGCCCAGGAAGTTGTTCTGGGAGATCTGCGCCGTGAAGATGAAGTTCTCCACGTTGGAGAAGCCCAGGCCCACCTGGAAGGTGCCGGTGGCCTTCTCCTTCACCTCCACCTGGAGGACGATGGTGTCGTCGGTGCTTCCCGCGCGCTGGGTGATTTCCACCGTCTCGAAGAAGCCCAGCGCGGTGACGCGCTCCTTGCTGCGGCGCACACCGGTGCCGCTGTAGAGCTCGCCTTCGTACACGCGCAGCTCGCGGCGGATGACCTTGTCGCGCGTCTTGCTGTTGCCGACGACGTCGATGCGCTCAATCGTGACCTGGGGGCCCTTCTGCACGTCGAAGGTCAGGTCCACCGTGCGGTTGTCCGCGTTGACGCTGGTGACGGGGTTGATGTTCGCGTACGCGAAGCCGCGGTCGAAGTAGACGTCCGACAGGCCCAGGATGTCCTGCGACAGCTGCGAGCGGTTGAAGCGCTGGCCCGGCGTCGACTTCATCAGCTTGGCCATCTGCTCCTTCGACACGTCGGAGAGCAGGTCTCCGGAGAAGTCGATCTTCCCGATGTCGTAGGGCTCGCCCTCGGTGATGCGCAGGGTGATGTAGATGTAGCGCTTGTCCGCGCTGAGCTGGACGGTGGGCTTGTCGATCTTGACGTTGATGAAGCCCCGGTCGTAGTAGGCGATCTGGATGACGGCCAGGTCGCGCTGGAAGGCTTCTTCGCGGTAGGTGCCCTCACCCGTGAAGAAGGACAGGAAGCCTCCCTCGCGGGTGATCATCGTCTCCTTCAGCTCCGCCGCGGAGACCTTCTCCGCGCCGATGAAGGTGATCTGCTTCACCATCACCTTGGCGTGCTCGTTGATGATGATGAGCACGTCGACGCTGCCGCCCTCGTTGGGCTTGATCTGGTACTTGACCTCGGCGAGGAAGAAGCCCTTCTCCACGTACTTGGCCTGGATCTTCTTCACCGTGCTGCGCACGGTCTCCAGCTCCAGGATGGTGTTGGGCTTGGCCTCGATCTCCTCCTTCAGGTCGTCCCGGCTCAGCTCCTCGTTGCCCTGGAGCGTCACCCAACGGACGATGGGCCGCTCCTCGACGCGGACCACGTAGGCGACACCGCGCGGCAGCCGCTGCACGAGCAGCTCCACGTTCTGGAAGTACCCCAGGGCCCACACGGCCCGGAGGTCCTCGGCGCTGCGCGCGGACGCCAGGGGCTGGCCGACCTTGGTGCGCAAGGCGCGACGGATGGCCTCCGCCTCCACGCGCTTGTTGCCTTCGACGCGGACCTCCACCACCCGGTTGAGGTCATCCTCGGACGCGGGGGCTTCGTCGGCGGGGGCGGTGTCGACAGGGGCGTCCTGAGGACGTTCAGGAGCGGGGGCCGGGGTGCTCGGAACCGGGGTCGCTGAGGGCGCACCCCCGTTCACCTGCGCCTGGACGGAGCCAGGCACGAGCGACCACAGGACAACCGCCAGCAGCGGGAGCAGTGACTTGCGGGACAGAACGGGGTGCCTCAAGGGGAGACCGGCCAGAGAAAGGCGGGGCAATGTACGGGAAGGGGCGCGACGCCCTCAATCCAAAAGCGCGGAGCCATCAAGCCTCCGACACCTGCCCGCCAGCCAGCCGCAGGCGGCGGGGCATGGAACGGGCGAGTGTTTCATTGTGGGTGACGACCACGGCGGTGATGCCCAGCTCCCGGTTGACGTCCCTCAGGAGCTGGTGGATGCCCTCGCCCGTGGCCGGGTCCAGGTTGCCGGTCGGCTCGTCGGCGAGCAGGACGGCGGGCTTGAGCACCAGGGCGCGCGCCAGGGCCACCCGCTGGGCCTCGCCACCGGACAGTTCCCCCGGCCTGTGGTCCACCCGCTGCCCCAGGCCCACCCGCTCCAGGAGCTCCCGGGCATAGGTGTAGGCCCCGGAGCGCTCCTGGCGCTGGATGAGGGCAGGCATGGCCACGTTCTCCAGCGCGGTGAACTCCGGCAGCAGGTAGTGGCTCTGGAAGACGAAGCCCATGGTGCGGTTGCGGAACTCGGCGATCTCCGCGTCGTTCATGTCGAACACGGAGCGGCCCTCGAAGAAGACCTCGCCCGCGGCGGGAGCGTCCAGGGTGCCCAGCACGTGCAGGAAGGTGCTCTTCCCCGCACCGGAGGCGCCCACGAGCGAGACGAGCTCTCCCTTGCCGATGTCGAGCGACACCGCGCGCAGCACGTCGATGCGCTTGCCGTGCAGGAAGTAGCTCTTGAAGACGTTGCGGATGGACAACAGCGTCATGGCTACTCCGCCTTCAGCCCTTCCACCGGTTCCACGCTGCTGGCCTTGAGGGCCGGATAGATGGAAGCCAGGTAGGTGACGAGCACCGCGATGACGACGGCCAGCGCGGTCTGCAAAGGTTCGATGCGCACCGGCAGCGCGGGAATGTAATAGACCTCCGGGTCCAGCTTGATGCCGACCTTCTCGATGAAGAAGCACCAGGCAAGGCCGGAGAACAGGCCCAGAAGCCCTCCGGCGACGCCAATCTGGAGGCCTTCCGCGAGGAAGATCTTCACGATGCCGCCATCGGGGACACCCAGCGCCTTGAGGACGGAGATCTCCTTGCGCTTCTCCAGCACCAGCATGATGACCGTGGCGACGATGAGGCCGGCGGCCACGATGATGATGATGGAGAGGATGATGCCCATCACCAGCTTCTCCAGGCGCAGCGCGGAGAAGAGGTTCTTGTTCATCTCGCCCCAGTCCCGGGCGCGGTAGGGGTACCCGCCGAGCAGCTTCACCACCTGGCCGGAGATGCGCCGGGCGTCGTCGATGTCGAGCACCTTCAGCTCGATGCCTGACGCGCCCTGGATGTTGAAGAAGTCCTGCGCTTCCTTGAGCAGGATGTAGACGAACTTGGAGTCGTACTCGTACATCCCCGAGTAGAAGACGGCCGCCACGCGGAAGGCCCGGTTCTTGGGGATGGGCCCCGTGGGCCCGAGCTCCGTGCCCAGGGGTGACACCACGTTCACCCGGTCGCCCACCACCACGCGCAGGGACGCGGCCAGCTCGCGGCCGATGACGATGCCGGGCAGCACGGGCGGCTTCGTCGCCTTGCCGGAGCGGCGGATGATGTCGTCTCCGCCCTCTTCCCCTTCCCCACCGCCCTCGGGAGCCTCGGTCTCCTCTTCATCCAGGCCGCGCGAGAGGATCTTCTCCGGCGTGTAGAGGATGTCGAGCGAGCCGTTGCCGAGGATGTTGCGGGGCAGGTCCGTGACTTCGCCCACCGTGGCCGGGTCGATGCCCTTGATGATGACGCCGTCGACGTTGCCCTCGGAGGCGATCATCACCTGGTTGATGATGAAGGGCGTCTGCCCGGCGATTCCGGGCACCTTGCGGATGGACTCCATCACCTTGGCGTACTCGGGCAGGTCCCCCGCGTACCGCGTCACCACCGCGTGGGCGTTGGTGCCCAGGATCTTCTTCTGGAGGTCGGCCTCGAAGCCGCTCATCACCGACAGGACGATGATGAGGGCCATCACGCCCACGCCCACGCCGCCCACCGACAGCGCGGTCATCATCATGGTGGGCGACTGCTCACGCAGCTTCAGCGAGTGCAGCGCCTCCGACGCGGCCAGAGGGTCCGACAGGCCCAGCGCGCGGATGCGGGTGCGCTCCACCGCGGCCTCGGCGGCGCGGATGATGAAGTACACGAGCAGGGGCGGGATGATGCCGAACATCAGCACCGCCAGCGTGCCCAACAGCAGCGACGGGCGGAACACCGCGACATGGCGGCGCGCGACGAACAGCTCGAAGCCCAGCTTCAGGTCCACGCGCCCGCTGCCGGCGGCGACGAAGCCCGTGTTGATGCCCAGCACCAGCGCCAGCACCAGGCCGGTGAAGGTCAGCCAGTACGCCAGCTCCGGACGCCCGAGCAGGCTCGCCACGTACGTCACCTCGCGCAGCCGGTAGCCCAGTTGGAGCTGGAGCCAGGGGATGCGCTCCATCAAGGTGAGGAGGAGCGGAACGGGCAGGCCCAGGTAGAGCACGCCGATGGTGGCTTCCGGCAGCGACAGCCGCTGCGCGCGAGACGCCCCCACGAAGCCGGAGATGAAGGCCACCGCGGCGGCAATCACCAGGGAGATGGCGAACGCGCCGGTGGGAGGCAGCGACAGCCCTCCACCCGAGTCCTTCACCGCGCTCAGGTCCGTGGAGGGCACGCCGCTGGAGAGCACCGTCTGGAGGAGGACGAGCACCAGCTCCGCGAGCAGGATGCCGCCGCCGTAGGCCCCCAGCGTGCTCCAGTAGAAGTCCCGGTAGCGCGCCAGGCGCGGGTACAGCGGAGCCCCGGCCGCGAGGCTCGGACCCTCCGTCGTCGCGGGAGCGCGTCGGGTTCCGGCGGCGACCAGCCCCCAGCCCAGCAACCAGATGAGCGTGCCGGAGACAAGCGACCACGTCCCGGCCGGAGGAAGCGAGTCCTTCACCGCGGCGTGCGCCGGCAGGAGGGAGGCCGCGTTGATGGCCTGGAGCACCCCGCCCCAGCCGAACAGGGACAACCCCAAACCGGAGCTGACCTCCGCCCAGGCGCCGGACGCGGAGATGGACCACGCGAGCAGGATGAATCCCACCAGGGCCACGAGGGCCCCGGCCCAGAGGAGAATCCAGCGGTGGACGGTCTGCCGTTCTGCCGAGTGCACTTGGCCTCCTGGCTACTTCGCCAGTGGCTTGAGGAGGGGAAACAGGATGACGTCGCGGATGCTCTGCGCATCCGTGAACAGCATCGCGAGCCGATCAATCCCGATGCCTTCACCCGCGGTGGGAGGCATGCCGTGCTCGAGTGCCCGGATGTAGTCCTCGTCGTAGTCCATCGTCTCCTGCTGTCCGCGCTGCTTGGCGTCGAGCTGGGCCTGGAAGCGGCCCTTCTGGTCCAGCGGGTCGTTCAGCTCGGAGAAGGCGTTCGCGATTTCCCGCCCCGCCACATACAGCTCGAACCGGTCCGCGATTTCCGGATTCTGGTCGTTCCTGCGGGCCAGCGGGGAGACGGCGGTGGGGAAATGGGTGATGAAGGTGGGATGAATCAGGGTGTGCTCGACGTGGGCCTCGAAGAGGGCGCCCACGAGTTCGCCGTGGTTCATCGTGTCGATGGCGCGGCGCTCGGACTCGGCGTGCGCCGTCTTGAGCAGCTCGTGGCGGAGCTTGTCCGCGTCCGCCATGTCCTTGTCGGTGAGCGTCCCGCCGCCCACGGCCTCGCGGATGGCCTCCACCATGGAGATGCGCTTCCAGCCCTTGCCGAAGTCCAGCACGTGCTCGCCGTACTTCACCTTGGAGTCGCCGGTGACGGCCTTGGCCGCCTCCGAAATCATCTCCTCGCTCAGGTCCATCAGGTCCTCGTACGTGGCGTACGCCTGATAGAACTCGAGCATGGTGAACTCGGGGTTGTGCCGGGTGCTGATGCCCTCGTTGCGGAAGTTCCGGTTCACCTCGTAGACGCGCTCCAGGCCGCCCACCACCAGTCGCTTCAGGTACAGCTCTGGAGCGATGCGCATGTACAGGTCGATGTCGAGCGCGTTGTGGTGCGTGGTGAACGGGCGCGCCGCGGCGCCCGACACCAGCGGGTGCATCATCGGCGTCTCCACCTCGACGAAGTCACGCCCGTCGAGGAAGGAGCGGATGAAGCGGATGAGCTTGTTGCGCCGGAGGAAGGTCTGCTTCACGTCCGGGTTGGACACGAGGTCCAGGTAGCGCTGGCGGTAGCGGATCTCCACGTCCGTCAGGCCGTGCCACTTCTCCGGCAGGGGCCGCAGGGACTTGGTGAGCGGCGTGAATTTCGTCGCCGCCAGCGTCAGCTCGCCCGTCTTCGAGCGGAACAGCGTGCCGGTGACGCCCAGGAAGTCGCCCATGTCACACAGCTTGAAGACCTCGTAGCCTTCCGCGAGCGCGTCCTTCTTCATGTGGACCTGGATTTCGCCGGAGCGATCTCTCAGCTTGATGAAGGCGGCCTTGCCGAACGAGCGCATGGCCACGAGCCGACCGGCGACCTCATAGGTAGCGGGCGTCTGCTCCAGCGCCTCCGGGGTGGCGTCCGCGTGTTTGGCGAGGATGTCGGCCGCGAGGTGCTGGGGGCGGTGGCCATTGCCGTAGGGGTTGAAGCCGGCCTCACGCCATTTCGCGGCCTTCTCCAGCCGCTGGTCGTAGATTTCCTGCTCCTTCGAGCCCAGTTCGTTGTTCTGGTCGTCAGCCATCGCGCGCCCTTCCAAGAGGCGCGGCACCGTAGCCAAGGCTCCCTCAGGACGCAACGCAACACATCGGGAAGCTTCAGGGGGCGGCCATCACCAGGAAGGCGGCCACCGCGGCGGCGAGCAGCAGGGGGATGAGGATCTCCACCGGAAAGCGGTGCTGCATGTGGGCCATGTGCAGGCCCTTCAGGCCGAAACGGCGCTGACGACGCACGCGAGTCATCACCAGCGACGCCAGCGCGGGCGGGGCCTTCTCCCGCTCCACGCCCTGGAGACGTCGTACGGTGCGCGAATATCCCTCCCACCCCTGGCGGCACTCATCGCAGCCGTCCAGGTGCGTCCGCACGGCCTGCGCCTGGGGGGCGGGCAGCTCGTCGTCGGCGAGCGCGAAGAAGAGGGCCTTCGCCTCGCGGTGGTTCAGGTGCGGGTCCACGTCCGGGAGTCTGCGATGGAATCCACTCATGGCTCAAGCCGCCCCAGGAGGTTCGCCAGTTTTTCGCGCGCCCGGTGGAGCCGGCTCTTCACCGTGCCCTCGGGCAACTCCGTGATGTCCACGATTTCGTCGTAGCTCAGGCCCTCGATATCGCGCAGGGCCACCAGCATGCGGGCATCCGGCTCCAGTTGGGAGATGGCCCACTGCACCCGGGCCCGCTCCCGCGCGGCATCCAGGGCGGCATCCGGCGCGGGAGGTGCCCCCGGGCCGTCCACCCACAGGTCGCTCGTCTCGTCGTACTCCTCCGAGCGACCCCGGCCGCGACGCTTGAGGTACTTGAGCCGGTTGATGCAGTGGTTCTTCGTGATTCGGAACAGCCAGGTGGACAGCTTCGCGTCCTCGCGGAAGCGGCGGACGTTCTGGTGCACGCTGACGAAGATCTCCTGCACCAGGTCGTGGGCCTCCTCGCGGTCCGCCACCATGCGGACGCAGAAGTCGTAGAGCCGGTCCTGGTGCGTGCGCACCAGTTGCTCGAAGGCCTCGGGCTCGCCCTGGCGCAGCCGGACCAGCAGGGCCGCGTCCTCGCGCCGTGACGCGGTCGCATCCGCGCCCGGCCCGTCCTGTCCGATTTCGAGCACGCCGCCCGGCGACACCGATGTCCTCCCGCGACAGCTCCTCCAAGGAGGAAGAGCCACTGCTCCTCGAGCCTATCCCGTTCCCCTGCCCCACCGCGCCTCCGACAGCAAGGCGCGGAAAAAGGTTCCCGGGTGCCCGCGGCTAATCCATCGCCGCGTTGCGGTTGGGGTTCTTCACCCCCAACAACTGGGCGGTAATGAACTCCTCCAGGTCACCATCCAGCACCGCGTCCACGTTGCCCGTCTCCACGCCGGTGCGCAGGTCCTTCACCATGCGGTAGGGGGCCAGCACGTAGGAGCGGATTTGCGAGCCGAAGGAGATGTCCTTCTTGGCGGCCTCGGCGGCGTCGCGCGCGGCCTCGCGCTTCTTCATCTCCAGCTCGTACAGGCGGCCGCGCAGGATCTTGAAGGCCATTTCCTTGTTGGCCGACTGGGAGCGCTCCGTCTGCGTGGTGACGATGATGCCCGTGGGGAGGTGGCGCAGCTGCGCGGTGGAGGACGTCTTGTTGACCTTCTGTCCACCCGCGCCGCTGCCTCGGATGAACTTCAGCTCGATGTCCTTCTCCGGGAGGTCGATTTGAATGGCGTCATCGACTTCCGGGTAGACGTCCACCGACGCGAAGGCCGTCTGCCGGCGGGCGTTGGCGTCGAACGGGGAGATGCGCACCAGCCGGTGCACGCCGACCTCGGCCTTGAGGTAGCCGTAGGCGAAGTCGCCTTCGATGCGCAGCGAGACGTTCTTGAAGCCCGCCTCCTCGCCCGGCACCTCGTCGCTGATCTCCACCTTCCAGCCCTTCGTCTCGCAGTAGCGCGTGTACATGCGCAACAGCATGGCCGCCCAGTCCATCGAGTCGGTGCCACCGGCGCCGGCGTTGATGTCCATGAAGCAGCTGCTGCGGTCCTGCTCCCCGGACAGCATGCGCGCCAGCTCCAGCTTGGCGACGTCGCCGTCCAGCCCCGCGAGCGAGGCCTCCGCCTCCCGCGCCGTGTCCTCGTCGCTCATCTCCGCCGCCAGCTCCAGCAGCGTTTGCGCGTCGTCGAGCCCGCGCATCACCCTGTCGTAGGAGGCCACGCCCGCCTCCAGCGCGGACTTCTCCTTCAACATCGACTGCGCCTTGGTGTTGTCGTCCCAGAAGGTGGGCAGCGTGCTCTCACGCTCAATCAACGCGATGCGGGACCGCTTGCGGTCCAGGTCAAAGATGCCCCCGGAGCGCCAACACGCGCTCCCGCAGGCCGTTGATCTTCTCCATCGAATCGTTCGCCATGTCTTGTTCCTCGGAAGGCGCGCGGTGCCGTCAGCGGCCACCGCGTGGAAGCAGGTTGAAAACGAAGTGCGTCAGGGCGTCTTGAGCCGAGCGACGGTGTCGCGTGGGTCCGCTGACGCGCGATGTGTCCCGGTGAAGCGCGCGAGCACCCGGTCCAGGCCGAACGCCCCCGCCATCCCCAGGGAGATGGGCAGGATGAGCGCGATGAGGCGCCAGTTGTCCTGGTCGAACGGGGGCAGCAGCTTGAGCACGATGCCCAGCACCGCCGTCGCCGTGAGCGCGCCCCACAGCTTGAACAGCCGCGCGCGCGCCCTCGGGTTGCCCCGCATCAGCGACACGCCGAAAGGCACCGCCAGGAGCGTCAGCGGGTTGGCCAGGAACAGGTTCTCGTTCCGGTAGACCACCGTGTGGTCCGTCACCAGCCACATCACGAAGAGCGCCGTGCCCGGGATGCCCAGCACAAGCCCCAGCACCGCGGTCTCCAGGCCCAGCAGCACCCGCGCCACCCGGCTCCCCCGCTTGCGCTCCCAGGCGGCCAGCCCCAGCGCCCCACCGCCCAGCGACAGGCCCAGCGCGAGAATCCAGGGCCCCCAGGGGGGCGGCTCGGCGGGAGGACGCGCGCGGACGGGCGAGGCGTAGTAGTTCCAGCTCTTCGCCACCAGCGGCCGCACCTTCCCTTCCCCGTCCACGAGTTGGAGCGTGGCCACCTGCATCTCCAGCTCGTCCGGGAGGAAGGCCTCCTCCCAGCGGGTGATGGGGTGGTCAATCTCGTCGTTCATCATGAAGTCGAGCAGCACGCTCATCGGCGGATTCACCGACGTGTAGCGCCGCGTGTGCTCACGCAGCGTCATCCGCCCCGGGGCCCGGTCCGCCTCGCGGAGCTGCCCACCCGTGGCCCCGTCAATCATGTCCCGCAGACGCGTGACACAGTTGTCGTTGTAGTGGTGATACAGATACTCGCGATTCTCAGGCAGGACGTTGTCGGCCAGCCGCTTCGCGACCTGCTGGCGCTGCTCCGGAGTGAGGTTCAGCTCCTGGACGCGGACGTCGCGGTCCTCCATTTTATAGAAGCGGTAGGTGTTCTCGACGCGGGCCTGCCCCACCCAGAACTCCAGGCGTCCCATCGCGAAGCGGGCCAGCATCGCCTCGTCGAAGGAGAACATCCCGTAGTTGTAGACGCGCGCCACGCCGAGCCGGCGGTCCTCCACCACCAGCGAGCCATGTCCCCACCACGAGGGCACGTCGTCGCCGGGGCTGAAGGTGGCCAGCGAGATGACGAGGTCCTCGCCCTGGCTCTCGCCCGTTCCCCAGGGAGGCACGAAGTCAGAGGCCGCGCGCGCGGGGGCCGCGAGCAACAGGCCGAGCAGGCAGAGGGCGATGAGCGACAAGCGGGGCATGGCTTTGTCCAACACGCGGGAGGCGGCCTACCTATCATGCACGTCGGCCGACTCAATCGACAGGATGCCGGATTGTCCGCCAGGGGGCCGTGCGAGGCCCCTACATCAAGCTGCGAGCCCGGCGGGCCTTCGCGTCCACCTGGAGCGAGTCCGCCACCATGCCTCGCTCCCCCAGGAGCTCCTCCTCCAGCGCCGCCATCCGCTTCGCATCGCGCGGGCGCTCGTGGTCATGCCCCAGCAGGTGGAGCAGCCCGTGCGCCAGGTAGCGCGCCATCTCCGACTCCAGCGTGCGGCCGTACTCCTTCGCCTGCCGCTTCGCCGTGTCCAGGGAGATGACCACGTCGCCCAGCGGGCGGGGGCCCGGCGTGCCCCGGGGCTGGTCGCCCGCGGGGAAGCTCAGCACGTCCGTCGCCTTGTCCTTGTCCCGCCAGGTGCGGTTGAGCCGCCGGATGGCGCGGTCATCCACCAGCGACAGCGAAAGTTCGCAGTGGGTGAGCGACAGGCGCTTCAAGTAGTCCCGGGCCCACGTCGTCAGGAGCCGGCCGAACTCCTTGCCCTGCCCGTGCGCGAGCTGCACCGTCACCACGTTCTCCTGCTCGCGGGGCGCGGGCGCCTCCATGTGCGCGCGCTCCGGACGGAAGGCCGGCGCGCAGATGGACCAGTAGTCACACGCGCCCTTGCCGTCGTTGCGGTACACGACGCGCTTGCCGCGCGGCACCAGGCCCACCTCGCCCTCGGAGATGCGCTCGCGGCGGCCTTCCACCACCAGCGTCAGCTCGCCCTTGAGGACGATGACCATCTCGTCGAACTCGGGACGCTGAGCGGGCTCGGCCCAACCCGGCGGCGCGAGCATCCGCGCCACGGACGCCGCATCCGTCCCCGTCGTCGCCGCGCCCACGAACTCCTCGATGCGCTTGCCGTCATCCCGCGGGATGACCTTGCCCTTGCGCAGTCTCACGCCGTCACCCCTCGCGTCCCACTCACAACGCCCCCGCTGAGCGCGGCTTGTCCTTCGCCTCCACGGCCTTGCCTCCCGCCACCACCAGCGGCGGAGCCTTGCCACCTCCCACCGCGCCGGCTGGATAGACGGGACGCGTGTGGTAGATGCCCTCCAGCGTGTGCAGGAAGGACTGCGAGATGAGGTTCAGGTCCTTCAGCGTCAGGTCGCACTCGTCGAGCTGCCCCTCGGAGAAGATGAGGTTGATGATCTTCTGCACCTGCGCCTGCAGCTTTGTCGTGGTGGGGTCCGTCATGGACCGCGTCGACGCTTCCACCGCGTCGGCGATCATCACCAGCGCCGCCTCGCGGAACTGAGGCTTCGGTCCCGGGTAGCGGTAGATGCTCTCGTCGATGGGCGGCGCGCCTTCCTTGCCCTCCTGCTCCTTCAGGGCCTTGTGGTAGAAATACCCCACCGTGCGCGTGCCGTGGTGCTGCGGAATCGCATCCGCCACCAGCTTCGGAAGCCGGTACTGCCGCGCCATCTCCAGCCCCTCCGTCACGTGGCGCTTGATGATGACGGCGCTCATCGCGGGCGCGAGCGCGTCATGCCGGTTCTCCCCCTTCTGGTTCTCCCCGAAGTAGAGCGGATTCCGACCCTTGCCGATGTCGTGGTAGTACGCGCACGAGCGCGCCAGCAGCGGATTGGCGCTGATGGTCTCCGCCGCGTTCTCCACCAGCGTGCCGATGATGATGGAGTGGTGGTACGTGCCGGGCGCCTGGACGATGAGCTCCTTGAGCGCCGGGTGGTTGAGGTTCGCCAGCTCCAACAGCTTGATGTCGGACGCGTAGCCGAACGTCATCTCGATGAGCGGCGTGAGCGCCATCACCATGACGGGCACCGCCAGGGACGAGCCGATGAACGCGCTCACCGCGGTGATGGCCGTATCCGCCGACAGCCCCTTGCCCTCGACGAGGAACAGGAAGAGCACCGCCACCGTGTTGGCCGCGCCCGTCACCAGGCCCGCCCGGAAGATGCCCACGCGGTCCTTCGCCTTGACGATGCGGTCCGCCGCCACCAGCGAGCCCACCAGCGTGTAGATGCCGAAGGCCAGCGAGTTGCCCAGCATCACGCCCGCCAGGCACGCGAAGACCATGGCGAAGAAGAGCGCCAGCTCCTGCGTGAGGATGAAGCGCACCAGCATGGCGCCAGCCGCCACCGGGAACACGTAGTAGAGCGCTTCGATGGGCAGCGCCGTGTACCGGTCCTGGATGGCGTCCGCGATGGACACCCAGAGCTGCAACAGGGCCAGTGTCCCCACCAGCAGGATGCCCAGGAGCAGCCCGTCCTTGCGCGTGGGCCTGAAGCGCCGGAACGCGCTGAGGCAGAAGAAGTACGAGGCGACCACCAGGAGCGCCACCAGCCCCGTGCCACCGAGCTGCACCTGCACCAGGTCCAACCGGTCCGTCTCCGCGCGCATCCCGCGCAGGACGACGAGGTGCCCCTCGTTCACCAGCTCGCCATCACCGATGACGCGCTGACCCTTCTTGATGGAGATGACCGCGTCCTTCACCGCCTGCGCGGCCTGGTGACGTCGCGCGTCCGTCTCCGCGATGTTGATGGTGAGGTTGGGCCGCACCAGTCGCTTGGCCAGCCGCAGCACCGCGCGGCGCTGCACGCCAGGCGCGTCCGGCAGGAGGTTGCCGGGGATGGAGGCGAAGCGGTCCATCTCCTGGTGCGCCTCGCGGATGTCCACCACCTGCGGCGCGCCGTTGGGCAGCGTGTCCTCGCCCTTGTTCACCACGTCCCGGACGGTGAGTCCCTGGGGCGCCTCGCGCGCCAGCTCCTCCCGGGAGCCCGCCACGTGCACCGGCCCCTGCTCGGAGCGGTAGGCCCGCTCCAGGAGCACCAGCGTCGCCGCCTCCACCTCTTCCGAGAAGCCCTTCCCGTAGAGCGCCAGGAAGTCCTCCGCCTCCAGCCCCGCGTCGCGCTGGCCGAAGAGCAGCTCCTGGAGCTCCGCCTGCAGCGACTCGCGGCCCCGGCGCTCACGCTCCACCTGCTCCGGCGTGGGCGCGGGTTGGCGGCGCGGCTTCTTGCCCTCCTCGGGCTCGGCGTCCGGCTGGGCATCCGCCAGCTCCGCCAGCCGCTCCCGCATCGTCGCGAACGAGGCGCGGACCACGGTGCGCAGATGTCCCACCACGGCGGGGTTCAAGTCGTAGACGGGTTTGACGGCGGCCCGGGCGTCCTGACGCCGCTGGGTCGTCATGGCGCGGTGGACGACCTCGTAGTCACGCGCGGCCTTGAAGCCCGCCGGAGAGCTGGCCCGGAAGGGCTTGCCGAGGTTCTCCTCCGAGAGCGCGGGAATCTGCTGGCTGTAGAGACCGGGGGAGATGACGAAGCCGGCACCCACCGAGACGGTCAACAGGAGGAACACCTGGACCGCACGCCGCCCCCAGACGCCTTTTCCCAACCCAAGGCGTGCTGCGAGCGCGTCCAAGGGACTGGGCGCGGGGGACTGCGGTTCCGGTTCGTCCATGGAGGTCCTCACCCTAGATAGGGGCCGTGGCTCCATCAAGGCCGCAGCGCCCCGGAAAATTCACGGGCGCGGAAATACGAATGCCCGCCCGCCAGGGTACGGGCGGGTGGGCATAGGTAGGCCAGAGCCCGAGAATCAGCCAGCAGGGGCCTCGTGAGGCAACGCGGCGGTGCCCTTGTCCGGAGCCGGAGCGGCGTGGGCGGCCTCGCGAGCCAGCTTCGCCTCGCTCTGCGCCGCCTCCGCCCTGTCGTAGGCGCGGATGACCTCCTGCACCAGCGGGTGGCGGACGACGTCCACGTCGGAGAACTCCGCGAAGTGGATGCCTTCGATGTTCTTGAGCACCGTCCGGGCGTGATTCAGGCCGGACATCTTCCCGGTGGGAAGGTCCACCTGCGTCACGTCGCCGGTGATGACGGCCTTGCTGTTGTAGCCCAGGCGCGTCAGGAACATCTTCATCTGCTCCACGGTGGTGTTCTGCGCCTCGTCGAGGATGACGAAGGCGTCGTTGAGCGTGCGGCCGCGCATGAAGGCCAGCGGGGCCACTTCCACCACGCCCTCCTCCACCAGGGCCGCGGCGCGCTCGACGGCCATCATGTCGTGCAGCGCGTCGTAGAGCGGACGCAGGTAGGGGTTCACCTTCTCCTGCATGTCACCAGGAAGGAAGCCCAGCTTCTCACCCGCCTCGACGGCGGGACGCGCGAGGATGATGCGCTTGACCTTGCGCTCCTGGAGGAAGGCCACGGCCATCGCCATGGCCAGGTACGTCTTGCCCGTGCCGGCGGGGCCCACCCCGAAGACGATGTCGTGGGCGCGGATGGCGTCCACGTAGCGCTTCTGGGCGATGCTCTTCGGAGCAATCTGCCGGTTGCCGGAGCTCTTGAGCACCGTGCCGAGCATGACTTCCTGGAGCGACTCAGCGCCCCGTCCGAGCACCTTGATGCCCTGCTCCACGTCCTCGCGGTACAGGGGGCGGCCCGCGCGAATCATCCCCTCCAGGTTCTCCAGGAGGCGCACGGCGAAGGCCACCGCGTCGGAAGGTCCGGACAGATGGAACTCGGTTCCCCGCTGTCCCACCCGGACACCGAGGCGTCGCTCCATCAGCTTGAGGTTCTCGTTCTGGTTGCCGCACAGCGCCATGGCCGTCTCATTGTCCCGGACGTCCACCTTGGCGGAGGTCGTCGAAACGGCTGCGGTCGCTTCCAACGTGGCGGGATTTCGCAATGCGTGTCGTTCCTCGGTCGGTACCGCTTGTCTGCAACGTAACGCCGCCCCCCCGGCTCCAAAAGACGACTTTGGGTGAAGGCTAGCGCAAGGGTGGCAGGAGGACGAACCGCCGAGCGGCCAGTCGCCGGTAGTAGTACTCCTCCCGCCATGGGTATCTGAGTTCGTCCGCACTCAACAATCCAGCTTGCACCAAAGCATCCAGTCGCTCTGGCAGCTCACCGCGTTCCAGACGGAACACTTCCAGCGCGGACTCGATGCGGACGCGTTGGGCATCTGAAACATGACGCTGCGCCGCGGCGTCGGCGAACGCGGTGGCCGCGCGCGTGCGCTCCGGGTCCGCCAGCGCCACCCGGGACACCACCACGGCCAGCACCGCCAGCACGCCCATGGTGGCGACCACGCGCCCCACCACGCCCCCCAGACGGGAGAGCAGGCGCTCGTCCCCCGGCGCGGGGGCCCGAGCCCCCTCCGGGTGGATGACGCGCACGTACTCGCCCCGAACCAGGTTGTGCAGCGCCTTGCAGGTCTCGAACTCGCCCAGGCAGCAGACGTCCACCAGCTTGCGCAAGTCCCGGCCCGGCGCGATTTCGTCGTACACGCGCCGCTCGGTGGTGGCGATGACGCCCAGCTCCCCGCCCTCCTCGCCCTCGCGCGGCGGAGGCAGCGCCTTGATGCGCTCGAACGAGAGGTCGTCGCGGTGGATGGACTTCCGGATGACGGGCCACTCGTCCACCATCCGGAAGCCCTCCATGAGCACCGTCTCGGCGCGCAGGGGGCGGATGGCCTCGGCGTCGGGCTCGACGGGCTCCTGGCTGAACTCGTAGGTGCCCGTCTTCCAGGTGAAGAGGCGGTAGAGCGTCTCCGTGGCCTGCAGCTGCATCATCGACTGGAAGCGGTCCGTGGTGAGGGCCTGGCTCGAAACGAGCACATCCCCCAGCCGCTTGAGGGTGCGCCGCTGCGTCTCCAGCGCCGCCTCCAGCTGCGTCTCCGTAATCAGCTCGGCGCGCACCAGCATGGCGCCGATGAGGTCCTTGCGCTTCCGGGTGATGCTCTCGACCTTGATGATGTGGCCGTCCCGGAAGCCGATGCGGACCTCCTGGTCCTTGTTGTCCAGTTGGAGCGAGCCCGTCTTCTGCTGCTGCCCGATGAGCTGAAGGATGTCGCCGATGCCGAAGTCCTTGAGCGTGCCTTTCAGGGACATGGTCTCACTCCTCCCCTTGCCGCAGCCGGTGCAGGCCGCGCAGCGACAGCACGTAGACGCTCACCAGCAGCAACACCACCGGCACCAGCTTGAGGTACAGCGGCGCGTCCCCATGGGGCGCTCGCACCAGTCCGTGGTGCAGGAGCGTCGCGGCCAGCGCGAAGAGGAAGAGGAACGCATACAGCGCGCCGCGCACCGTCCGTCCCGAGAACACATGCCCCGCGCCCGACAGCAGCGCCCCCGCCGCGTACGTCACCCGGCCCGCCCACGCCTGATGGCGCTGCACCTGGTCCGCCTTGCGCTGCCGCAGCTGCTGCGGCACCAGCCCCCGTCGGGAGAAGACATTCACGCACTGGCCGCACTGCTGACTGCCCACGCCCAGCTCGGGGTCACACCGCACGCACACCGGACGGCCGCAGCGCTCGCACACCTTCGCGGCCTTCAGTCGCTGCGTCAGCAGCCCCCAGCCCACCAGCAGCAGCGCCGCCACGGCCGGCAGCGCCCAGGCCACCGGCCCCGGCTCCACCCCCGGCAACAGCCAGCGCTCCAGCTGCGCCTCCACCCGGCGCCCCGACTCCGCCCCGTCCGCGAGTGACAGCCACTCCGACTCCGGCATCGTCGGCGCCAGCATCAGGAGGTTGAGCAGCAGGCGCTCATCCGGAGGTGGCTCTCTCCGGAGCAGCTCACCGTCCAGCGCCTGCGCCGACGCGGTGGCCGTCGTCACGCGCTCCATCGCCTTGCCGACCTCCGCGTCCGGCAGCGTCTTGGCCCGCCGGCGGTAGATCTGCGCGATGTTGTAGTGGGGCGCCGCCATCTTCGGATCCGCCTGGGACGCCTGCACGTAGAGCTGCGCGGCGCCGTCCTCGTCCCCCAACCCCACCAGCGTGTTGCCGAAGCGAGTCAGGAGCCGCGCATCCCCGCTGCGCACCGACGAAGCCGCCTTGAAGTGCGCCCGCGCGTCCTCCAGCAGGCCCCGGCGTGACTCGTACTGGCCCAGCGCCGCCAGCTCCGGGAAGGTGGCCGCGCGTGCTTCGTGCCGTGCCTTGACGCGCGCCACGGCGCCCTCGGCGGAGAGGCCGCCGCGCTCCAGCAGATACACGTCCTCCGCGGGCGTTCCGGCGAAGGCCGTCAGCCGGGTGAGCTGTCCCGCGGCCAGCGGCGCCAGGCCCAGCCCCGCCACCAGCACCGTGGACACCACCCGCTCCTGCCGGGTCAGGTAGGGCACCACCACCGCCAGCAACACGAGCAGCCGGGGGACCAGGCCCATCCCCAGCGTCAGCGGCAGGCCGAGCAGCAATACCCCGAGGAGCACGGACTGCCACCGGGCCACCGCGCGCGGCAGCAGGTGGTGGAAGTCATGCAGCGCGTAGCGCACCCGCCGCAGGAACAGCAGGCCCACCAGCGCCACCGCCGTGGCGGACCACGCCAGCAACAGCAGCGTTCCAAGGTCCGCCAGCGCCGGGCCGCGATAGCGCGGGTCCAGGGCCATGGACACGAAGGCCGCGCGCAGCGCCCCCAGGTAGCGGCCGGGCTCCGCCGGGGAGGACATCGCGTAGTGCTCCGCCAGCCCGAAGCGCGCGAGCGGCAGCCGGGGAGACAGCTCCACCGCCAGCTCCGCCAACCGGATGGCGCCGCCCAGGTCTCCCGCCCGCCCGCGCACCTCCGCCTCGCGCAGGAAACCGACGCTGATGGGCTCCAAATCCGCCGCGAGCAGCTCGCGCTTCAGCGTCACCAGCTCCTGCTGCGCCTTCTCCGCCGTGGCCGTGTCGTTCGTCGCTCGCGCCTGCCGCCACCGGTCCCACACCGCCAGCACCTCTTCGTCCGACACGCGGGGCGTCAGGATGGGACTGAGCACCGGCCTGGGCACGATGACGACGGGAGGAGGCTCGACGGGGGGCGGCGTCACCGAGGGCTTCGAGGGAGCCGGGAGGGCCGACGCCTTCTCCTTCCCTCCACGCGGCGCCTTGCGGGGAACGTCGTCCTGCTCGGCCTCGACTTCACCGTCGTCGGCGGGGCCGTCATAGACCGGGTCCGCCGCGTCGAGGGACTCGTCCTGCAGGTCTGGCTCCAGTGGACCGGGGTCCACCTCCTGGAGCCGCGTGGGCGCCTCGAGCTGAGCGGATGCCAACGCCGGAGTCAGGAGCAACAGGCCCCAGAGGATCAGGGAGGAAAGCGGGAGGCGGATCATCCAGGGCTCGGATGATAGGCGAGCCCGGCCGAACCACGAAACGGAACGCCACCTGCCCCGTCCTGTCGCCGCGTTTCCGGATGCGACCCGAGGGCCGCGTGTTACAGGGACGCACGTCGCGGGACTTGCCCCCGCGAGGAGGCGAACGTGAGCGAAGCAGGCACCCCCGGGACGGAGCTGGAGCGTCTGGTGGACATCATGCGGCGGCTGCGCGCCCAGGATGGCTGCCCCTGGGACAGGGAGCAGGATATCCGCTCGCTGCGCCCCTACCTCGTCGAGGAGGCGTTCGAGGTCCTGGACGAGATGGACCGCGTCGGCGCGGGCGGGCCCTGGCACCCCCTGTGCGAGGAGCTGGGCGACCTGCTCTTCCAGATTGTCTTCCACGCGCAGCTCGCCGCCGAGCGGGGCGAATTCACCATGGCCGACGTCAGCAAGGCCATCAGCGACAAGCTCACCCGCCGCCACCCCCATGTCTTCGGCGAATTGAGGGGCGTGAACGGCTCCGAGCAGGTCCTGGCCAACTGGGCGAAGCTCAAGGCGGATGAGCGCAAGCTCAAGACGGGCGACGAGGGCTCCGTCCTGGACGGGGTCCCCACCGCCGCGCCCGCCCTCCTGCGCGCCGAGCGGCTGACGGAGAAGGCCAGCCGCATCGGCTTTGACTGGCCCGACCTGGCCGGCGTGCGCGGCAAGCTGGCCGAGGAGCTGGTGGAGCTGGACGAGGCCATCGCCTCCGGAGACCGCGACGCCATTGAACACGAGCTGGGCGACGTCCTCTTCTCCCTGGCCAACCTCGCGCGCTTCGTGAAGACGCCCGCCGAGGATGCCCTGCGCATGGCCAGCCTCCGCTTCACCACGCGCTTCCAGCACATCGAGGCCGCCCTGCGCGCCGAGGGAGTCCCCTTCGGCGGCGCCACCCTGGAGCACATGGAGCGCCACTGGCAGGCGGCCAAGGCGAAGGAGAAGTCCCTCCCGCCCCCCAAGTCGCTGCCCCGCGCTCCCGTCTCCACGCTGCGGCTGGGCGTGGCGGACCTGGATGCCCAGCGGGCCTTCTGGGACGCGCTGGCCCCCACCCTGGGGTGGATCATCCACCGCCCCTCGCCGGACGAGGCCCGCTACGAGGACGGCTCGCTGCGGCTCGTCTTCCAGCGCGCACCCGCGTCGGCCGCGGGAGCCACCTTCACCCTGGAGGCCCCCTCCGCCCTCGCGGTGGAGCGCCTGCGGCGGGTGGTGGAGCAGATCCGCCCTGGAGGAACCTCAAGCTCCGTCGCCGGGCGACTGTCCTTCCAGGATCCCGCCGGGCTGGTCTGGGAATACACCCCCTCCGCCGGATGATTCTGCCCGCGAACCTCGCTGATCCGCGTCCAGAGTCCGGAAATCCCGGCTGGACGAGCACGCGCGCCTTGACGCTTTCGAGGCGTCGCAGTAAGGACGGCCCCTCTTTTTAGCCTGTCTTTCGCTGGAGATTTCTCTTGGCCAACACCAAGTCCGCAGAGAAGCGTCACCGTCAGTCCCAGAAGCGCCGCGCCCGCAACGTCACGGTCCGTTCCGACGTGAAGACCGCGGTGAAGTCCGCCCGGGAGGCCATTGGCACCAAGGATGGCGCCAAGAAGACGGACGCGCTCAAGGCGGCTTCCAAGGCCCTGAGCAAGGCCGCTACCAAGGGCGTGCTGCACAAGCGCACCGCGTCCCGCCGCATCTCCCGCCTCGCCAAGGCCGCCGCCAAGAGCGCGCGTCAGGCCTGATGCACCTGGGGGCTCCTTAAGGAGTCCCCTCCGTCGTCCTCGAAGCAGGCTCCCCGGGAGGAGGCACCCGCCTCCTCACCAGGTGTTGGCCAGCCGCTCGAACCCGTCACGCATGAGCACTTCCGCCAGCCGGTCCATCGCCGCCTGACGGTTGGACTCCGCCTCCAGAACGTCTCCGGTCCCCGGCAGATAGTCCTCGGTGCCCGAGATGACCGTCTCCTGGGGCGGCAGCCCTTCCTTGACCAGCCGCAGCCTCACGGTGGCGGCGACGCGGAAGAAGCGCCCCACAATCGTGGGCGAGCTCCACAGCGACAGCACCGTCCCCTCGACGCGCGCGTCGCACGAAGCCCCGCTCCCCAGCCGTCCCACCCGCGTCAGCTCCTGACGGAAGTAGCGCGTGAAGACCGTCTCGAGCGCGGGCTCCGACGTGTCGTTGCCAAAGATGGGCGCGCACACCGTTTCCACGCCGGGAGGCAGTCCCGAGCCACGCGGCGTCAGGCGATAGCCACACCCCGGAAGCAACGCCGAGCAGGCCCCCCACCCCGTCAGCAACACGGCCAGGTGGAGACGCCGTGAGGCAGTCCTGAAGGGAAGCGACATGGGCCGGCACCCTACCCGCCCGCACCACTCCGTCAAGCGCGAGGGCCTTCGGGAGGCTCCCCCTTGGAGGGCTCCGAAGCAGGCCCGGTGAGCACCGCCCCGCTCGCGTCCCTCACCACGACGCCCCGGGCCTTCATCGCGCCCGCCAGCGTGTGCCAGGCCCCCAGCAGTCTCGCGTCCCGCTCCGAGCCCCGTCGCGCCAGCCCCAGCGGCCAGCGCAGCCGTCCGCCCGTCGACGTCTCCAGCACCAGCGCGTGCACCTGGCACACCGCCGCCAGCAGCACGCCCAGCGCCGCCAGGGCGAACATCACCAGCTTCAGCGGAAGGCCCCCGGCCACCAGGCCCAGCAGGGAGAACCCGCACAGCACCAGGGCCTCGAAGAAGGGGCGGGACTCCAGCGTCAACGCCCGGAGCTGGATGAGCTCCACGACGAGGGGAGGAACCGCCTCCGCCGCGCGATAGGTGAGCTTCCCGCTCTCACCGACGAGCAAGCGGCCTCCCCCCAGGTCCGCCGAGAGGAAGGGCCCGAGCGGCGTAGGCACGGGCGCCTCTGGAAGCGGGGCCCCGCAGGCGAGGCACCGCGCGCCGCCCGCCTTCTGGGGCTGGCCGCACGCGGTGCACATGACGAGGACCTCCGCGGGCACCCGGGTCTCCGCTCAGCCGACGACGAAGTTCACCAGCCGCTTGGGCACGAAGACGAACTTGCGCAGCGTCTTGCCCGCCAGGGCGGACTGCACCCGCTCGTCCGCCTCCGCCGCGGCGCGCACGTCCGCCTCCCCCGCGTCCGCCGCCACGCGAATCTCCGCGCGCAGCTTGCCGTTCACCTGCACGGCGTAGGGGATGACGTCGTCCACCACCAGCGCCGGGTCGAAGTCCGGCCACGGCTGCGCGACGGTGAACGCCTTGCTCCCATAGGCCTCCGCGATTTCGTCCGCGATGTGCGGCGCGAAGGGCGTGAGCATCACCGCGAGCAGGCGCACCGCCTCCGCCATGGCCGCCTTCTCCGCGACCGTCTCCGGCGTCCCCGCGTCGTAGAGCGCGTTGAGGCACTCCATGGTGCCGGCGATGGCGGTGTTGAAGGACAGCCGCTCGATGGCCTCCCCCACCCGCTTCAGGCCCTTGTGCGCCGCGCGGCGGATCTCCAGCGCCTTGCCCTCGAAGGGGCCGTCATGCGTGGCGCCCGCCGACGAGGCGTGGTGCGTGGATGCCAGCACCCAGACGCGCTTGAGGAAGCGGAACACGCCCTCCACCTGGGCGTCGGACCAGTCGAAGTCGCGCTCCGGCGGGCCGGCGAACATGACGTACGCGCGCGCGGTGTCCGCGCCGTACTTCTGGACGATGGAGGCCGGGGCCACGACGTTGCCCCAGCGCTTGGACATCTTCCGGCCATCCGGACCGTTGACGATGCCCTGCGTAATCAGCCGCTTGACGGGCTCGTCCACCGGGCTCAAGTCGAGCAGCTTCATCACCCGGGTCCAGAACCGGAAATAGAGCAGGTGCATGACCGCGTGCTCGGGCCCGCCCACGTAGATGTCCACGGGCAGGAAGCGCTGGGCCTCCTTCGGGTCGAACGGCGCGGCGTCGTAGTGCGGCGACAGGTAGCGCGCGAAGTACCAGCAGGAGTCGACGAAGGTGTCCATCGTCTCCGCCTCACGCCGGGCGGGGCCACCGCACTTCGGGCACGTGGTGTTCACCCACGAGGCGACCTTCGCCAGCGGGGGCTCGCCCTTGCCGGTGAGCACCTCCTGGACGTCGATTTCCGGCAGCTTCACCGGGAGCTGCTCCACGGGCACGGGGATGCCGTGGCGCTCCGGGTCGCACTTCTCGCAGTAGACGATGGGGATGGGCGTGCCCCAGTAGCGCTGGCGGCTGAAGCCCCAGTCCTTCTGGCGGTACGTCACCGTCGCCCGGCCCTGGCCGTCCTTCTCCAGCTTCGCGGCCATCGCGGTGCGCGCCGCCTCGGACGTCATCCCGGTGTACTCGCCCGAGTCCACCAGCACGCCGTACTCGGTGTACGCCGCCTCCAGCGCGTCGCCCGCGGGCAGCTTGTCGCCCGTGGCCGGCTGGATGACGACCTTCACCGGCAAGGCGTACTTGCGCGCGAAGGCGAAGTCCCGCTCGTCATGCGCGGGCACGCTCATCACCGCGCCCGTGCCGTAGTCGCTCAGCACGAAGTTGGCGATCCAGATGGGCACCTGCTGGCCCGTGAAGGGATTGACGGCGTGGGCGCCCGTGAAGATGCCCTCCTTCTCCGTGTCCTCCCCCGTCCGCTCCGTCTTGGACTGGGCCGCCATGCGCTTGACGAAGGCGTCCACGTCCGCGCGGCGCTCGGGCGTCGTCACCTGGGCCACCAGCTTGTGGTCCGGCGCGAGCACCACGTAGGTGCAGCCATGGATGGTGTCGATGCGCGTGGTGAAGACGCGCAAGGACGCGTCATGGCCCTGGATGCGGAAGTCCGCCTCGGCCCCGTCCGAGCGGCCAATCCAGTTGCGCTGCATGGAGGTGATGCGGTCCGGCCACTCCTTGAGCGTGTCCAGCTTGTCCAACAGGTCCTGCGAGTAGCGGGTGATGCGGAACGCCCATTCGGGCATCTCCCGGTCCACCACGGGCGACGAGCAGCGCTCGCACACGCCGTCCTTCACCTGCTCGTTGGCGATGACGGTGTGGCAGCCGGTACACCAGTTCACCTTGCTGAAGCGGCGATAGACGAGCCCACGCTCCAGCATCTTGATGAAGAACCACTGGTTCCAGCGGTAGTACTCGGGGTTCGAGGTGTTGACCTCGCGCTCCCAGTCGTAGCTGTAGCCCAGGCTCTTCATCTCCTGCTTGAAGGAGACGATGTTCTCCGCGGTGCGCAGGGCCGGGTGCACGCCGTCCTTGATGGCCGCGTTCTCCGCCGGCAGACCGAAGGCGTCCCAGCCCATGGGGTGAAGCACGTCGAAGCCGCGCATCAGGAAGTAGCGCGCGTACACATCCCCGATGAGGTAGTTGCGCACATGCCCCATGTGCATCTTGCCACTGGGGTACGGCAGCATCTCGAGCACGTATTTCTTCGGTGCGCCCGGGCGCCTGCCTGCCCGGAAGATGCCGGCCTCGTCCCAACGGGCCTGCCACTTACCTTCAATCGACTGCGGCTCGTAACGCTCGTTCATCGCCATGTCCGCTGCGCCTCTTATGGGAGGGCTGCCCCTGTGAGCAAGGCCCCTCGTCTCAGGCCGACGGGGCCAGATTCCTCCGACTGACCTGAGAGAACCGCTGGCCCGGGCCATTTCTGTCCCCGTGCGAGCCCCCGTCCACCCGCCCCCGTGCCGCCCACGCCTGACTGCTCTCGCCAACGCGGGCTGGCAAGAACCGACGTGCGGGCGCGCCAGCGGGCAGGTCACCACCCGATTCGTGGGGTCGGCCTCCGGGAGATCCACGATGTCCCCAGGCAGGTAGGGCCCTGATTGCACCGTGTTGCGAGGCGTAGCGCGCCCGCGTCATCGCTGACTCGGTACGAGATCGGAATATTTCCGTTTGGATGGATTTGGCCAACATTCTTGAAAAACAAGTCTCGCCATTGACTGGTTCAGTTCAGACGGTGACGATTCGCGCCCACGGCACCTGCTGGGGGGGCCGTTCCCACGTTGCGAGGAAAGATCCGAATGACGCTTAAGAGAGCGTTGATTCCGGGGTGCGTGATTGCACTCTTCTCGTTGGAAACAATGGCGCAGGAAGCGAGCCCGCCCGCAGCGGAACCGCAGCCGGCACCCGCGGCTCAAGCTCCCGCGACACCGGCGCCCGCGGAGGCGGCCCCGGCCAGCACCACTCCGACGACTCCCGCTCCCGCCGCCACGCCCGCGATGGGCCGCACCGTGAAGGGGCGCGTCGCGGACCGACTGACGAACGAGGGCCTGCCGCTCGTCCGCGTCATCATCAAGGGCACCACGCAGGGCGTGGAGACGGAGCTGGACGGCACCTTCTCGCTGCCCAACGTCCCTCCGGGCTCCGTCACGCTGCTCTTCTCCAGCCAGGACTACGGCGAGCGGGAAGTGCGCGTCGGCGCCACGCAGAACAACGTGACGGTGGCGCTCGACAACATCTTCTCGGAAGAGATGGTCGTCGTCGGTCGCGCCTCCGAGCTGGCCCGCAAGCACCTGGCCAACTCGGTGGCCTCCGTCAGCGCCGAGGAGATGAACCGCGCCCCCGCGCAGACCATCGACCAGGCCCTCCAGGGCAAGGTGGCCGGCGCCAACATCCAGCAGAACTCCGGCGCCCCGGGCGGCGGCATCCAGATGCGTCTGCGCGGCGTGTCCACCATCAACGGCTCCACCGCGCCGCTCTACGTCATCGACGGCGTGCTCGTCAGCGACGTGGCCATCGCCTCCGGCGTGTACGTGGTGACGGACTCCGTGGGCGGCTCCAACCCGAACCCCACGCAGGACAACCAGGTCAACCGCATCGCGGACATCAACCCCAACGACATCGAGAGCATCGAGGTCCTCAAGGGCGCGTCCGCCGCCGCCATCTACGGCTCCAAGGCCGCCAACGGCGTCGTCATCATCAACACCAAGCGCGGCCGCGCCGGTGAGCCCAAGTTCGAAATCACCCAGCGCGTGGGCCTGTACACCCTGGCCAACAAGCTGGGCACCCGCCGCTTCGAGACCGTGGAAGAGGCCGTCGAGCAGTTCGGCCCCGAAGCGGCCCAGTACTACACGGGCAGGACGTATGACCACGAGGCCAAGCTCGCGGGCCGCCGTGACTTGTCCTCGGAGACGCTCGCCAGCGTGAGCGGCGCGTCGGGCAACACGAAGTACTTCGCCTCCGCGATGCTCCGCAGCGACGAGGGCATCATCGCCAACACGGGCTACGACAAGCAGTCGTTCCGCCTGAACCTGGGTCAGTCCCTGGGCGATGCGGTGGAGATCAACGTCGCCACCAACCTCATCCACACGTTGGGCCAGCGCGGCCTCACCAACAACGACAACCAGACCATCACCAACTACATGGTGCTGCCGAACGTGCCCGAGTTCCTCAACATGGAACCGAACGCGCAAGGCGTGTACCCCGTCAACCCGTTCCTCTCCAACGGCGCCAACCCGCTGCAGACGTCCGCGCTGGTGAAGAACGACGAGGACGTGTGGCGCTTCATCGGCTCCGGTGATGCCACCTTCCACCTGTGGAAGAACGACGAGAACCACCTGCGCCTGCTCGCCAACGCGGGTGTGGACCGCTTCCAGCAGGAGAACCGGCTGCTGTTCCCGCCAGAGCTCAACTTCGAGCCGGTGGACGACACCTTCCCGGGCACGTCGCTGTTCGGCACCAGCCAGGTGCGCAACATCAACAGCGGCATCAACCTGGTGCACTCGTACAAGCCCGCCTCGAAGTTCCTCACCGCCACGACGTCGGCCGGTGTGCAGTTCGAGGAGCGCCGCATCGACTCCACGTACGTCGTCTCCGAGAACCTCAACGCCGGCCAGCCTGGCGTGGACAACGGCACCGTGATTGGCGTGCGCGACCAGTCGACGCACATCCGGGACCGCGGCTACTACGTCCAGGAGGAAATCGTCACGTTGGATGACCGGCTGACGCTGGTCGGCGCCATCCGCGGTGAGCAGAGCAGCGCCAACGGCAACCCGAACAAGCTCTTCTTCTACCCGAAGCTGGCGTCCGCCTACCGCATCCCCACGAACATCGCCGCCCTCAACGAGCTCAAGGTCCGCGCGGCCTACGGCGAGACGGGCAACCAGCCCCTGTACGGCATGAAGTTCAGCGGCATGAGCGCGCTGGGCAATGTGCAGGGCACGCCGGGCCTTGTCGGCACGGGCGTCGCGGGCGACCCCAACATCCGTCCGGAGCGCCAGCGTGAAATCGAGGCCGGTATCGACGCGCTGATGTTCGGCGGCGATGTCACGGTGGAGTTGTCGGTGTACCAGCGCGCCATCAGCGACATGCTGCTGCAGCGCGCCCTGCCGAGCTCCACGGGCTTCACCACCCAGTTCGTCAACGGCGGCTCGCTGCGCAACCGCGGCATCGAGGCCATGCTCCAGGTGACGCCGGTGCGCGGGGCGCTCGAGTGGACCAGCTCCGCGACGTTCGCCCTCAACCGCAGCAAGGTGACGAGCCTGCCCGCGGGGCCGTTCCAGGCGGGTGGCTTCGGCAACTCCCTGGGCGCGTTCTTCATCGAGGAGGGTTCGTCCGCCACGCAGATTGTCGGCAACGTGGGCCGCGACGAGAACGGCGTCCCCATCGTGAAGAAGATTGGCGACACCGAGCCGACCTTCACGCTCGGCTGGGCCAACACCCTGCGCTTCTCGGACGTCACCCTGTCCTTCCTGTGGCACTGGCAGCAGGGCAGCGATGTCATCAACCTGACGCGCTTCCTGTATGACGGCGCGGGCACGTCCGTGGACTACGAGACGGCCGGCCGTCAGCGCCTGCAGGACCGCCGCAACAACGCGGGCATCTACGTGGAGGACGCGTCCTTCGTGAAGCTGCGCGAGGTGACGCTCAGCTACAACCTGCCCAAGAGCTGGGTGTCCGCGATTCCGAAGCTGCAGAACGCGCGCCTCAGCCTGAGCGGCCGCAACTTGCTGATGTTCACCAACTACTCGGGTCTGGACCCCGAGGTGAGCAACTTCGGCAACCAGGCCATCGCTCGCAACATCGACGTCGCTCCCTTCCCCCCTAGCCGCAGTTTCTGGACGTCGCTCGACGTCGGGTTCTAGGCCATGAATATCAACCAGACGAAGAAGACCGTGGTGGCGCTCTGCGCCGTGCTGGGCCTGGGCGGCTGCGGCAGCCTGGACATCGGCGACCTGAACAACCCCAGCCTGGACGAGTTCAAGAACAACCCCACCAGCTCCGCCGTCAACAGCGCGTCCACGGGCCTGCTTATCGGACACCGCGCGGGCGTGGCGATCCAGAACGGCTACGTCGCGCAGTTGGGGACCATCGGCCGCGAGGCGTACGTCTTCGACCCGGCGGACCCTCGCACGGTGGAGGAGATTCTCGGGCCGACGCTGGACCCGGGCGCTGGCGCCTTCGGCGGCAATTTCTGGGCGGCCTCCTACTCCAACATCCGCAACGCCAACACGGTGCTGGCGGCGCTGGACAAGGTCGCGGCCTTCACGGACGAGCAGAAGGAGGGCATCCGGGGCTTCACGAAGACCATCCAGGCGCTCGACTTCCTGGTGGTCATCAACACCCACGACACCAACGGCGCGCCCATCGACGTGGACCTGCCCCTGGGCCAGCTTGCGCCCATCGTCGGCAAGGCCGAGGTGTTCACCCGCATCGCGACGCTGCTCGACGAGGCGGCGGGACACCTGGACAACGCGGGTGAAGCGTTCTCGTTCCGGCTGAGCACGGGCTTCGCGGGCTTCGACACGCCGGCCACGTTCCGGCGGTTCAACCGCGCCATCAAGGCGCGGGTGTCGGTGTACATGGGCAGGAACGAGGACGCGCTGACGGCGCTGAGCCAGTCGTTCATCGACGCCACCGCGTCCGCCGACGACGGCGCGAAGGCGGGGGCCATCGCGTCGCTCAACGTGGGCGTCTACCACGTGTACCGGGCGGCCTCCGGCGACGTGGACAACAACCTCCTGAGCGTCACCATCTTCGCCCACCCTTCCATCGAGACGGATGCGCCGCGACAGGCGAACGACGCGCTGGATGACCGGGTGACGCGCAAGACGCGCAAGCTGACGGCACCGGCGAGCGCGGCGGGTGGCCGGCTGACGACGGACCTGGCCTTCACGATCTACCCCTCGGCGGACTCGCCGGTGCCCATCATCCGCAATGAGGAGCTCATCCTCCTCCGCGCGGAGGCCAACATCGGCCTGGGCCAGATTGGCCCGGCCGCGGATGACCTCAACTACATCCGCACCCGCTCCGGCCGCCTCGCGCCCCGCGCGGACATCACCGCGGCGAACGCCCTGGACGAGTTGCTGGTGCAGAAGCGCTACTCGCTCCTGTTCGAGGGCGGGCACCGGTGGATCGACATGCGCCGCTACGGCCGGCTGAACGAGCTGCCCCGCAACCTGGATGACAGCTACGGGCCGCGCGAGCGCTACCCCATCCCCGTCGCCGAAATCAACGCGCGGCAGTAGCACGCGGTAGCAAGCCCGACGCAAAAGGGGCCTCCAGGGATGAAACCTGGAGGCCCCTCGTCGTTTCAGCTCAGCGGCCCTTGGGCAGCCCGGCGCGCTCCGCCACGAGCGCCCCCAGCGCGGACCAGTCCAGGTCCCCATGCCCCTGGGCCACGCCCCCCAGGTACTGGTCCCTCACGAGACTGGCCAGCGGCATGGGCACCTCCGCCGCGCGCGCCGCCTCCAGCACCAGCCCCACGTCCTTGAGCCCCAGCCGCATCGCGAAGCCCGCGGGGGAGTACTTCTCCTCGGCGATGGCCTGCGCGTAGCGCTCGAAGATGGGCGAGTTGGCGAAGACGGCCCGGAACAGCTCCATGAACTGCTTCGGTTCGACGCCTGACTTGCGCGTGAAGGCGAACGCCTCCGCGAGCGCCTCCAGCATCGACGCGATGAGGAAGTTGCCGGAGAGCTTCACCACGTTGGCCATGGAAGCCTGTTCGCCCAGCACGGTGAGCCCCCGCCCCAGCGCCTCCAGCAGCGGCCGGCAACGCTCCACGTCCGCGTGCGCTCCCGCCGCCACCACCCAGAGCTGCTTCGCCTGGGCGGCCTCGGGGCGGCCGAACACGGGCGCGGCCACGTACCCTTGCCCCGCGCTCGCGTGCGCGTCCGTGAGGCGCTGGGAGAGCGCCACGGAGATGGTGCTCGACGAGACGTGCACGGCGCCCTTCGCAAGCCCGGCGATGATGCCCTGGGGGCCCAGCGCCACGCCCTCCGCCGCGCTGTCGTCCGCGAGCATGCTGAAGACGACCTCCGCGCCCTTCGCCGCCTCGGCGGGCGAGGCCACCGCGCGGGCGCCCTGCTTCACCAGGGGCTCACCGCGCGCGGGAGAGCGGTTCCACACCGCCACCTCGTGCCCCGCGGAGAGCAGATTCCTCGCCATGGGCAGTCCCATGTTGCCCAGTCCCACGAAACCCAGCTTCATGTCGCGCTCCCGTCCGTTCGGTCCGCGCAACCCTGCGCTTTCGCGTCCGGGCGCCGCAAGCACCCTGTCCCCGCGCGTCCAGGAGCAAACGCCCGGCCCTACTCCGGACGGTCCTCGGAGACGTCCAGGTGTTCGAAAGCGCGGCCCAGGAGCAGCACGCCCAGGGCCACCTCCCCCGCCAGCACCGCGGACGCCGCCGCCGCGCCCAGGGGCAGCGCCCACACGTCCAGCGAGGACCAGAGCGGGAAGCCCACCACCGCGCCCGCCAGCGCCGCCGGCAGCAGGCCCACCAGCGACACCACCAGCGAGCCCATCAGCGTCAGCAGGCGCTGGCCCAGCGCCTCGATTCCGCGCGCGCTGCCCGTCCGGTCCGCGGGCACCCACGCGGGGAACAGCACCACCGCGGCGTTCTGCACGAAGAGCCCGGCCAGCGACACCGAGGGCAGCAGCACACCGAGCGCCACCCCGCCCGGCCACCACCACGTCAAAAGCCACGGGTCCTCGGCGCCGGGGCCACTCAAGAGCCCCACCGTGAGGAGCCCGAGCTGGAGCAGGCCCACCATCAGCGCCGACGCCGCCAGCTCCGCGCCCACCACCTGCCAGCCCGCCAGCGGCAGCGCGCGCAGCAAATCCAACTTGGGCAGGTCCATCCGCAGGTCCATGCGGAAGACGCTCGGCCCCACCACCGCCATCATCGCCGCGAGCGACACGCCCAGCGGCCCCAGCACCCGGCGCGTGTCCGTGAAGAAGCGCGACTCGCCCATCATCGCGACGATGGCGCACCCCAGGAGCAGCGAGGCCAGCACCGACGCCACCCCGCCCGCCATCCGCCTGCGGGTGATGAGGTTCTTCCAGATGAGCGCCACCTCGGGCCGCCCGCGCGCCGACAGCCGGAAGGGCGCCTTGCGCGACGATATCGCCCTTCCCTTCGCGACGCCTCCCGAGGCCCGCTGCGAGCGCTCGCGCGTGCGCGTCTCGGCCTGCGTCACCGCGGACTCCTCGAAGGGGACCTCCGCCAGCCGCACCCAGACGTAGTGCGCCACCGCCAGCCCGAGCACCGGCGGCACCGCGCTCAGGAAGGCGCTCGAGTCCTGCGCCAGCGCCGGCGCCACCAGCAGTCGCGCCGGCCACAGCACGGCGCTCAACCCCGGTGAGGCCACCACCGCCTGCACCCAGTTGCGCAGCACTCCGGGAATCGACAGCGTCCTCGGAAAGGGGTGCGCCTCCAGCGCCGCGTACGCCGCCAGGCCCACCGCCGCGAGCACGCACCCCAACACGCCCCAGCGCGCCACCAGGCCCCGCGTCCCCCACGCCTCCGCCCAGCGCGTGCGCATGAAGGACGCGGCCGTGGCGTGCAGGTACAGCGTCCCCAGGGACAGGAACGCGCCGAGGAAGAACAGGCCCGGCGCGGGACTCACCAGCCGACCGACGAACAGCGAGGCGAACAGCGCGCCCACCGCCGCGCCCAGGACGCCGCGCACAAGCTTGTAGTGCAAGAGCGAGCTCCGCGTGACGGGCGCGGGGAACAACTGCACCACCTCCGTCTCCGTGAAGGTCAGCGAGGGACGGTCCGGCCCCAGCGCCCACGCGGAGAACACGGTGACGAGCGCGGAGAGCACCAGCGACAGCTCCGCGAACAGGCGCACGCCGGGAGGCACGCTGCTCAGCGCCCCGCCGAACTCCAGCCGCCGCAGGAAGATGGAGTAGATGTAGCCCAGCCCCACCAGGGCCCCGACGAGGTAGCGCGGCCTGCGCAGTCGCTGGAGCTGGAGCCGCAGGCGGTTGCGCGAGGAGGCCAGCCACAGGAAGACGACGGCGCTCGAGAAGCTCACGGCGGAGTTTTCTCCGTCCCGGCTCCGCTGGTGATGCGCACGAAGAGGTCCTCCAGCGACGCGCTCTCACCCTCCGGGCCGCTCAGCCGCGAGCGAATCGCCTCCAGGCTGCCCAGCGCCATGGCCCGCCCGCCGGCAATCACCAGCAGCCGGTGGCACAGCTCCTCCACCAGCGGCAGCAGGTGCGAGGACAACACCAGCGCCGCCCCCTCCTCCGCGCGGCGCCGCAGGGACGCCTTCATCCGGCGGATGCCAATCGGGTCCAGGCCCGTGAGGGGCTCGTCCAGCAGGATGAGCTTGGGCGAGTGCAGGAAGCCGCAGGCGATGGACAGCTTCTGCTTCATGCCGCGCGACAGCTCTCCCGGCAGCGCCTTCTCCTTGCCCGTCAGCTCCATCTCCTCCAACAGCGCCTTGCCCCGCTCCTCCCAGTCCTCCACGCCGTAGAGGCGCGCCGTGAAGTTCAGGTGCTCCCACACCGTGAGGTAGTCGAAGAAGCGAGGCTCGTCCGGCAGGAAGGCCAGCTCGCGCTTGGCGTCCACCGCGTCCTTCGCCAGGTCATAGCCCGCCACCACCACCCGTCCCGACGTGGGAGGGAGGATGCCCGCCAGGCACCGCAGCGTGGACGTCTTGCCCGCGCCATTGGGGCCCACCAACCCGAGCACCTCGCCGGGCGCCACCGCGAAGGTGAGGCCCTGCACGGCATTCACCGCGCCGTAGCGCTTCTCCAGGCCCGCCACCCGCAGGACGAAGTCCATTCGCGCGCTCGCCTCAGTCCAGCTTCAGCAAGTCCTTGACGGTGTCCATCACCACCTTGGCTTGCACGGGCTTCACCAGATACGCGCTCGCGCCCAGGGACATGGCCCGCTCCCGGTCCGCCGCCGCGCCCTCCGTCGTGATGACGACGATGGGCACGTGGCGATGGTCCGTCGCATGACGGATGTGGTGGATGAGCTTGAGTCCATCCATCAACGGCATGTTGATGTCCGTGAGCACCAGGTCGAAGCGGCCCTGGGTCAACTTCTTCAGCCCCTCGACGCCGTCCTGCGCCTCGGTGCAGGCCATCCCGCTGATGCGCTGCAACGCGTACATGATGCTGCGTCGCATCGCCTGCGAGTCGTCCACCACCAAAGCTCGAATCTGCTGCGTCATGACGGGCCCAGACTAACACCCGGGCCTCTTCCACCGCCCGCTGTTCCGCGTCCCTTCATCGCCGTCGGCGGGCGAGCGCCGCCAGCGCGGGTCCGATTTCCCCCAGTCGCAGCACCCGCTTCGCCGCGCCCGAGGCGATGGCCTCCCCCGGCATGCCGAACACGACGGCCGTCTCCTCCGACTCGGCCCACACCTCGCCGCCCACGCGCTGCACCTCGCGCGCCCCCGCCGCCCCGTCCGCGCCCATGCCCGTCAACACCACCGCCAGCGCGCGGCTGCCCAGCACCTGCGCCACGCTGGTGAAGAGCCGGTCCACGCTCGGTGCGTATTTGTCCAGCGGCGTGGGCGGCGGCGTGTGCAGCTCCAGCCGCGTGCCGCGCTCCACCACGATGAGGTGCTTCCCACCTGGAGCGATGTACACGTGCCCCGGCTGCACCGGGTCCCCCTCGTTCGCCTCCGTCACCGTGAAGGGGCCAATGCGGTCCAACCGGTCCGCGAAGGCCCGGGTGAACTGCGCGGGCATGTGCTGGCTCACCAGCACGCATGGCGTGGGCTCCGCGGCCAGGCCCTCCAGCACGCGCTGCACCGCCGGAGGTCCTCCCGTGGAGGCGCCAATCGCCACCACCAGCGGCAGCTCGCCCGCCACCGCCAGGGCCCGCGCCCCGGGCGACGCATGACGCTGCCCCGGCCGCACGTGCAGCGCCGCGCGCACCTTCTCCAGCAGCTCCTGGCGGAGGACCTCCAGCTCCGCCGGGGTGCCCTTGGCGGGCTTGGCGATGAAGTCGAACGCGCCCAGCTCCAGCGCCTTGAAGACGTCCGAGCGGTGCGCATAGCTGGAGATGACGATGACGGGCGTGGGCGCCGTGCGCATCAGCAGCCGCAGGAACGTGTAGCCGCCCAGCTTCGGCATCTCCAAGTCCAGCGTCACCACGTCCGGCTTCAGCTCCAGGACTTTCTTCAGCCCCTCCTCGCCGTCGGCCGCGCGGTCCAACACCCGGACGTCCGGCGCGGACTCCAGCAGCGTCGTCAACGTGTGCCGGTTGTGCGCGGAGTCGTCGATGACGAGCACGGAGACCGCCTTCTGCCCGTTCATCGCGCCTCGCCTCCCGCCAGCTCCGGCCGCCGGTACACCAGGTCGCCTCGCAGGTGCACCAGCTCGAAGTCCGCGCCCAGGTTGAGCAGGTTCTCCGAGTGGCCCAGGAGCAGATAGCCCCCGGGCACCAACCGGTCGCGAAGGATGCGCAGCACCCGCCTGCGCGCGGACTGGTCGAAGTAGATCATCACGTTGCGGCAGAACACCGCGTCCATCTTCATCACCAGCTGGCTGCCCGCCTCGTCCAGCAGGTTGTGGTGGCCAAAGGACACCATCGACCGGACGTCATCACGCACGCGCACCTTCGCGTTGCCCGCCGGCACGAAGAAGCGCTCCAGCAGGTCCGCGGACGTGGCGCGCAGCGCGGACGGCCCGTACTCCGCGCGCCGCGCCATGGACAGCACGCGTCGGGAGATGTCGCTGCCGTACACCTCCATGTCCCAGTCCTCGAAGCGCCGCTCGTCCTTGAGCAGCATCGCCAGCGTGTACGCCTCCTCTCCGGAGGAGCACCCCGCCGACCACAGCCGCAGCCGCTTCGTGCGCGCGTTGCGCTTCTCCAGCAGCGGCAGCAGCTCCTCCCGGAACGCCTTGAGCTGCGAGGGCTCCCGGAAGAAGTACGTCTCGTGCGTCGTGAGCGACTCGACGGCGGCCTCCAGCTCCGCGTGCCGGTTCGCGTCGTAGCGAAGGTAGCGGTGGTACGCGCTGAAGTCGGACACGCCCAGCGCTTCCAGCCGGGGCCACAGCCGCCGCTCCATGACGAACTTCATGTCCTCGTGCACCAGGATGCCGCAGTGCGAGTACACGTGGTCCCTCAGGAGCCGGAACTCCTCCGCGGACATCTCCGGCCGGCTGTCATCGAAGCGCGCCACCCCGTGTCCCCTCGCTCAGCGCCGACCCAGGCGTTCCACCGCGTCCGCCAGCGCCTGTCGGGCCAGGGCGTCCGACTCCGCCTCCAGCGCCCGCCGG
>Ga0126314_10000094_pt1 | contig 46810 bp, 34 predicted proteins | sample Plot105B_FD_92535 | JGI IMG/M metagenome (GOLD analysis project Ga0126314, IMG submission 92535) | Serpentine soil microbial communities from UC McLaughlin Reserve, CA, USA - Plot105B | ecosystem: Environmental > Terrestrial > Soil > Grasslands | place: USA: UC McLaughlin Reserve, Lake County... | reverse complement strand
GGGCGGCGACGACTACCTCACCAAGCCCTTCAGCCCGCGCGAGCTGGTGGCGCGCGTGAAGGCGGTGCTGCGCCGCGCCCGACCCGCCACGGAGGCCGCGCCCGCATCGACTTCGCCCGAGCCGCTGACGCGAGGCCCGTTGAAGCTGGACGAGGAGCGCTTTCGCGCCTGGTGGGGCGAACAGGAGGTGGTGCTCACCGTGACGGAGTTCCACCTGCTCGCCGCGCTCCTGCGCGTGCCCGGCAAGGTGTTCACCCGCGACGAGGTGATGACGCGCGTCTATGACGACGGCGTGGTGAGTGACCGGACCATCGACAGCCACGTGCGTCGGGTGCGGCAGAAGTTCGCCGGGGTCGGCGGAGAAGTCATCGAGACGGTGCATGGCCTTGGCTATCGGCTCGCCATCCCCTAGGCCCCGGGCGCGGCCCCGGCTGTGGATGGTGTTCGTCGCCGTGGGGCTTGCGGGCTTCGTGCTCACGCTGGGCGGGCTGTCCTTCGTGCGCGTCTACGACAACCAGCTCATCCGCCAGACGGAGACGGAGCTGCTCACCCAGGGCGCGGTGGTGGCGGAGGTCTACCGGTCCATGCTCGCCGAGCGGGTGAATGGCGTCGACTACGGCAAGCCTCGCACCGCGAAGTGGCCCTTCCCCATCCCGAGCGACGACCAGTTGCGGCCCATCCTCCCCTCGCTGCGCGCCTCGGACGAGCCGCTGCCGCCGGACGACCGGCCCCCGCCCTCGCGCGTGCCGGGTGAGCCCCTGGCGCAGGACGTGGGCCAGAGGCTTCGTCCCCTGCTGGAGAACGTGAGGGCGGCCACGCTCGCGGGCATTCGCGTCGTCGACGCCAGGGGCGTGGTGGTGTCCAGCAGCAGCGCGGAGCTGATGGGCGCCACGCTGGCCGACCGGACCGAGGTGCAACAAGCACTGCACGGCATGCCCACCAGCGTCCTGCGCCGCCGCCACGCCGAGCCGGAGGACACGCCCCTGGCCTCGCTCAGCCGCGACACCGGCATCCGAGTGTTCGTGGCGCTGCCCGTCATCCAGGGCGGGCGCGTCTGGGGCGCGGTGGTGCTGGCGCGCACGCCCATGACGTTCGCCAAGGCCCTGTACGCGGACCGGTGGAACCTGACGGCCACGGGGCTGGTGTCGCTCGGCGCGGTGGCGTTGATGTCGCTCGCCGCCGCCGCGCTGCTGGGCCGGCCCGTACGAGCGCTGGTGAAGCAGACGCGAGCCATCGCCGCGTCCGCCCCCGAGGGCTTCGAGCCCGTGGCCCGCCCCGTCGTCGCGGAGCTGGCCGAGCTGTCCGAGTCCCTGGCCGGCATGGCCACCGCGCTGCGCGACAGGAACCAGTACATCCGCTCCTTCGCCGCCAACGTCTCGCACGAGTTCAAGACGCCGCTGGCCTCCATCCAGGGCGCGGTGGAGCTGCTGCGCGACAGCGCCGAGGTGATGACGCCGGAGCAGCGCGCGCGCTTCCTCTCCAACATCGACGCCGACGCCAGGCGCCTCACGCGGCTGGTGCAGCGGCTGATGGAGCTGGCCCGCGCGGACTCGATGACGGCCCGACCCGCGCAGGTGGAGCTGGCCCCCCTGCTGACGGCGCTCGCCACCCGGGCCACCTCGGAGGGGCTCGCGCGCGTCGACGTGAGCCCCGTGCCAGAGGGGCTCACCGTGTCCCTGCCCGCCGAGGTGCTGGACGACGTGCTCTGGCAGCTCGTCACCAATGCGAGGCAGCACGGCGGCGAGGACGTGCGCGTGTCCCTGTCCGTGGAGACGAGCGGCACCGGCCCCGCGCGAGTCATCGTGCGCGACACCGGCCGAGGCATCTCCGAGGCGAACCGGGCGCTCATCTTCGACGCCTTCTTCACCACCGCGCGCGAGCGGGGCGGCACGGGTCTGGGCCTCACCATCTCCCAGTCGATGCTGCGCACGTTCGGCGCGGGACTGGAGCTGCTCCCAGCGCGGCCTCCGGAGTCGGGCGCGGCCTTCGCCGTGGCGGCGCCGCTGGTGCGTCGCTAGGGTAGGCAGGCCCATGAGAACCATGCAGGAGTGGAAGACGACACTTCGCGCGGCGCTGAAGGACGCGCTTCGCTCCCGGAGCGCCCCCGCCTCGGCCGTGCTGCGTGAGGTGCTGGCGGCCCTCGACAACGCGGAGGCTCCCGACGTGAGCACGGCGGCGCCACCGCCCGTCGAAGGCACCATCGCCGGAAGCGCCGAGGGCCTGGGGAGCGGTGAAGTGCCCCGCCTGGCCCTGACGCCCGAGGCCGTGAGCGCCATCATCGAACGCGAAGTGCAGGAACGGCGGGACGCGGTGGCCCTCTACGTCAGCCTCGGCAAGAACGACGAGGCCCACGTCTTGAGGGCCCAACTGGACGTGCTCCTGGAGCTTCAGCGGAAGTAGCTGTCGGAGATGTCCACCGAGTAACCCAGCTCCAGCGTGGGCGAGGACGCGGCCACCAGGTACTGACGGAAGTGCAGCACCTTGCCCGGCAGGGACGCGCTCGCCGTCACGGCCACCGCGTCGGCCGCGTCCACCTGCTCCAGGCTTCCACCTTCGCGGCGGTAGTTGAACACCGCGGGGAAGTGCGCGCGGGCCCGCAGCTCGGCCACCGGCCACGACACGCGGGGCAGCGCCAGCTTCAGCCGACCCGACAGATGGAAGACGCCCAGCTCCCGCGCGAGCACCACCTCCAGCGCGCCGCTCGTCTCACCCAGTCGCGACGGGGCGACCTTCAGCTTCAGCACACCGTCCTTCGCCTCCTCCACGGGAATGGGCACCGCGTTGAGCGTGACGCGCTCCAGCTTGTGTCCCTCCGGCACCGTCAACTCCAGCGGCTGCTCACGGTCCAGGTTCAGCGTGTAGCTGACGCGCAGCGAGGCACGGCCCTCCAGGGTGGACACCCACGTCGCGGTAGCCTCGGCGATGCGCGGCTCCATCGGCGGGCGCACCTGCGGCTTCGTCGACTGCGACACCGAGGATGCGGACCGCCACCCCACCCTCACCACGCCCTGCACGGGATAGACGGCGTAGCCCTCGCCGGAGGTCGGCAGCGGCTCCATCAGCGTGAAGATGGACGTGTCGGCATCCAGCTCCAGCGGCACCGGAGACGCCTCCGGCCCGAAGCGGAGCTGCGCGCGACGCTCGGGCCCGGTACCCGAGGCGCGCACGGTGAGCCCCACGTCGAAGTCATGTCGCCCCGCCTTGCGCGTGAGCAGACACAGGAAGCCATCCACCACGCCCACCGTGGCGTCCTCCAGCGTGGGCAGCGCGGTGGGGTACGTGTCCGCGTCGAGCTGGAGCAGACGCACCTGCGTCCAACGTCCGTCCGCGAGCACCTCCACCTGGAAGTTGGCGTCCACCTGAAGCGCGTCCGTCGACAGCCGGCCCTTGAGCTGACTCTTCACCAGCGCCTCGGTGGGAGGCGGAGGCACATACGCCTGGCGCTGCGTGTACAGCGGAATGAGCTGGTCCAACGGCACGGTGGCGGTGCCCGAGGGAGAAGCCGTGGACACGGCGGCGCCCGTGGCCAGGGCCTCCGGCGCGAGCAGCAGGAATCCGACGACGAGAGAAAGGGTCCGCATGGTGGCTCAGCTCGCTTCCGGGGTGACAGGGGTGGCGACGGCCGCGCGAGGAGCGCCACCGTTCTGCGACAAATCCGAGAGGAAGGCCCGCACACCGGTGCGGGTGGAGAGGACCATCAGCCCGAGCAGTCCTGCGAGGATCTCCAGCGTGTAGATGAGGCCCGTGTAGCCATCCAGGATGACGGCCGCCGTGGGCACCAGCAGTGTGGCGGCCCAGACTCCCGCCAGCACCACCGTGCGCTCCTTCGGGAACAGCCAGCGCGCGTAGGCCACCACGGCCGCGCCGAGCCCCAGCGCGCTCAGGACATAGGCCACGTAGAAGTTCATGAAGGCGGCCAGGTACGCCAGCAGCACGAAGAAGAAGCCGTACACGGCGGCCAGCAGATACGACTCATGCAGCGCCAGCTGTCGCTTGTGCCGCAGCCCCAGCGCCGCGAGCAGCGCCACCAGCGCCAGGAAGGGCACCCACGCGCGCCCCGCCATGCGGGACACCATGGAGTCGAACGTCTTCTCCGAGGGCAGGATGACGCCCAGGTTGACGCCGGACTCCAGGGACTGGAAGGCCCAGTCCAGGGTGACGGCGTCGCTGCCCGTCTGCACGGACGCGGCGGACAGCACGCCCGACGGATAGTCGAAGTTGTCGCCCCCCTCCACGGCGAAGTGCAGGCGGACGTCGCGCGCGGAGAGGTTCGGGTCCAGCTTGTAGACGAAGGAGTCGAGCCCCCGCGCGCGGTAGCGGATGACGAAGCGGGCCGTGGCGCCCTTCGCGATGCGGCCCGTCCACACCAGCCGGTTGCCGGACTCGCCCAAATCGAGGCTGGACTCCTGGCCGTCGACGAGGAACTGGAGCTCCGACAGCAGCACCTGCGACTTGTTCATCTCCATGGGGAAGATGAACGCCACGTCGATGTCGTGGCCCTCGCGGTTGACGACCGCGTACTCGGCGCCCAGGTTGAAGTCGAAGCCGGAGAAGTAGCGCAGGCCGCGCTTGCGGTAGTTCATCTTCGCCAGCACCTCCACGTGCTGACGGTCGAAGGCCAGCGGCTTCAGCTCGGTGAAGATGGTGCCGCTGTGCACGTAGCGCAGCGAGGGCGCGGGCTGGACGACGGGCGCCCCCCACCGGTCCTCCACTCCGGCCGCCAGCTCCGAGGTGGCGAAGTCCGTGCGGTCCGCCACCTGGCCGGCAATCACCGCCGTGGCGAAGACGACGATGAAGAGACTGCCGAAGACGTGGTGGGCGACCAGCCACCGGAAGGCCCCTCGGATGGGACCATCGGACGTCCTCTGGGGACGCGGCGCGGAAACGGGAGGGTTCATGGACACAGACTGGCCCCCCGGTGTGCAACCCGGATGGCCAGCCCGTGCGCTTCATGAGGCAAGTTTGTGCGGAATTCGTGCAGGCCCGGGGCATGTCCTCCCGAACCCGTGCTTCACGACGTCAGTGCACCGCGTGGATGCGCCTGTCGAACGCGCGGGTGAGGCAGGACTGGTTCGCGGTGGAGTCCAGGTGCTGCGCGCGGTCCCGAATCTCGAAGAACGAGCGCACCGTGGTGCCGTCCACCGGGTCCGTCACGTTGAAGGGCAAGAGCGGGTTCACCATGCCCGTGGCCAGGAAGCCCGACAGCCCGCCCGTCTCGTTGATGTGTGTGAAGAACGTGTTCGTCTCGCGCGCGTGGCAGCCGTTGCAGGTGTTGAGCGAGACCTTGTGCCGCGCGGTGTTGTTCACGATTCCGGCGGCCCGCCAGAACGTGGTGGCCGGCGTCGGGATGCGCGGGTTGGCGCCCAGGAAGTTCAAGCCCAGGAAGGTGGCCGGCACGCCGTAGGTGTTGGCGAGGATGGCCGCCTGATTCGTGTTCACGAAGTCACGGAAGGTCGTCGTGTTGTTGCGCAGGTCTCCCGGAGTCAATGCCACCGTGGTCTCCGACAGGAAGTTCGGCGTCGGGCCCGTGTCGAAGAGGTGGAACTCCCGCAGCTCCCAGGGTCCGGCGAGCATGAAGTCGTTGGTGCGAATCTGGTTGATGGCGTTGCCGTTGGGCTTGGTGGGCGCCGCGCCCGCGACGACGACCTGCTGCGTGAGGGCCTGGAGCGCCGCGTTGTAGGCGGGGCTGCCCAGCGTCATCAGCGGGTTCGACAACTGCATCCACTGCTGCGCCCAGCTCTTCACGTTGAGGCAGCCGTTGATGGGCACGCCGTACTCGAAGATGACCAGCAGCGGCCGGACGACGCAGCCGGCGCTCTTGTCCACCGCGGCGAAGACGAAGCGCAGCTCGCCGCCACCGCTGGAGCCGCCGTAGCCCACCGGGCCGTCGCCCTTGCCCAGGTCCAACCGGTTGAAGATGGCCACCAGCTTGAACGCCGACTTCGTCATGTCGAGCGTGCCGGCGACCTTCGGCCACGGGTTCAGGATGCGCGGCACCACCTGCGTGCGCGCCGGGACGGTCCACCCGTTGAGCGTCTGATTCGCATTCCACTTCAGCAGCCACTGCTCGGTGAGGGCCGAAGGCGTCACGAACGTGCTCGCCATCTGCGTCATCAGGTGGTTGAACGTCCACACCCCGTTCGGATTGCCGGAGTTCGAGCAGGGGTCATACGTGCGCGACGGGTCGTTGATGACGTTCGGATGGGTGATGATGAGCGAGTTGGCCGGCTTCACGTCGCTGAGCAGGCCCACGGGCGTCACGGGGATGGGGACGCGCGGCCGGAAGACGGACGACGACAGCGCGACCACCGGGCGCTCCTCCACCAGCTCGCGGTTGTTGAAGACGGCGAACGTCAGCGGCTCGTTGGGCTGCTGGTTCTGCGCCGCGGTGATTCGGCTCTGCGTCTCGCGGAGCGAGTCCAGGTCGACCTCGGCGAAGCCGGAGAACACGCCGTCACCCGCCTGCTCGTCACCGTCCGTGCCCTGGTCTCTGAGCACCACCGGCTTGCCCGTGTCGGACACCACGGGGACCTGGGTGAACAGGCCCTGCTGATTCTGGGCGAGCCGCACCCGCACCAGGCTGCGCGTCCGGGAACCCAGCACATCGTCCTGCGCCACCACGTCCATCGACTGGATGACGGGCGAGAGCAGGCCCGTGGGGGTCGGCTCGTTCGCCGCCGCCTGGGGCTGAGCCTCCACCGACGCCGGAGCCTCCAGCGCCTCGCCACCACCACAGCCCGTCAGACACAGCGACAGTACGAGCACACCGGACCCAGCCCACTTCAGGCCCAGGGCCCTTTTCGGGAACCACTTCGTCATGGATGTTGCCTCCAGGGGATTCGACAGCGAGGCCCCAGGTGCACCCCCCAGGCCACGAACGGACTCAGGGAGAACCCGCCCACACACCGCGAGGATGTGTCCCCCCGGGCAACAGTCGCAACGGCGCTGTGACATTCCGCGCTACAGCGACTCTCCGCAGGCGAGAGGGGCCCAAAGTTGTACGGCAGCCAGGAAACCGGCTCAAATCCAGTAAATGGAGAGAGTCGAGGAGATCTACCAGGGCTTCGTGGTTGATCATCAGCTCGAGCGCGCGGGCCTCTTCGAGCTGCTCCGCGAGCGGTTCGTGGCGGTGGACACGGTGCTGTATCCGGGGTGCTTCGTGCACATCACCCCGTCGTTCTTCTTCCAGAACGTCGTCTACGTGGACCGGAACGACCTGGCGCAGGGCTTCTTCGCCAACAAGGACGGCGTGCTGAGGAAGATCGGCTCCCGTCAGCAATATGAGCAGAAGGCCTCCGTGCGCTTCGTCGCGCAGGACTACCTGCAGCCCATCCCCGCGCTGGAGGAGAGCTTCGATTTGCTGCTGGCGCTGTATGCCGGAGGCATCTCCCGCGCGTGTGGGAAGTACCTCAAGGTCGGCGGCCTGCTGGTGACGAACGACCACCATGGCGACGCGGCGGAGGCCGCCGCCGAGGAGAACCTGGAGCTCATCGCCGTGGTGAAGGAGCAGCGGGGGACGTTCACCTTCAGCGACCAGGAGCTCTCCGCGTACCTGGTCCCGAAGATTCCGCCCCGAGGCCCCGCCGCGCGCGACACCGCGGGCGCATCCCACTGGGAGCGCCCCGCCGACTACTACCTCTTCCGCAAGACGCGCCCGAGCGCCATGACGCTGGAGCCCGGACGCTTCTCCGCCCCGCACTGAGGCGACACCCGAGGCCGCTCGCTACTGCGCCTCCAGCCGGAACTGCTGGCAGTCGTTGTTGGACCAGGTCCACTGTTGGATGACGGTGCCGTTGCCGCTCGTCCCGCAGCTCGTCACGTCCAGCACCTTGCCGCTGTGCCGCGCCTCGATGCGGTGGAACCCGCCCGACGTCGCCACGGTGCGGAACTGCTGGTTGCCGCCGTTGGACCAGGACCACTGCTGCAGCCCCGCCCCGTCCGCGGTGCTGACGTCGCGCACGTCCAGTACCTTGCCGCTGTACTGCGACACGATTCGCACGTAGCCGCTGTCGGTGGGCTCCAGCACCCACTGCTGGCTGGCGCCGGTGTGGCAGTCCCACTGGTGGATGCTCGCGCCGTCCGCGGCGCTGGGCCCGTTGATGTCCAGGCAGCGGCCGGAGCTCTTGTTGATGATGCGGTAGCGGGTGGCGCCACTGCCGCCCTGCGCCGCGTTGAAGATGGCGAGCAGCAGCGACGTGTCATTGCGCGTGTCCTGGGTCAGCTCCCAGATCATCACCCCGCCGCCCTGCTGGAGTCCCAGCCGCGTCTTGGCCTGGATGGTGGCGATGCCGTTGTAATAGACGTCACCGACGTTGTCCTTGTACGGCGCTTGCGAGTCGCGCGCGACGAGGTCCGCGTAGCCCACGTACGACGACGGCGAGCGCCCGTAGAACGGCACGCCCAGCACGGCCTTCGACGCCGGCAGGCCCCGCCCCTTCCAGTAGTTGAGCGACTGGACGGCGTAGTCATACGTCGAATGCGGCTGCCCGCCGTCGTACGCCATGATGTTGAGGAAGTCGAAGTCGGCGAACGTCGAGGTAGGGACGCCCTCGCCGTAGTAGCCGTTGGCCACCACCGCGGCGGTGAGCAGCTTGCCGCGCGAGCGCATCGCCGCGCCCAGCTCACGGATGAGCGCCGCGAAGTTCTGCGCGGAGGCGCCCGGGTCCGGGTACTCCCAGTCGATGTCCACGCCGTCCAGCCCCGCCGCGTTGACGTAGTTGACCAGGTTGTTCACGAAGGCCGTGCGCGTGCCCGCGTTCGCCGCGAGCGACTCGAAGCCGCTGTCGTTGCCGTCGTTCCACCCGCCCACCGCGATGAGCACCTTCACGCCTCTCGCATGCGCGGCGGTGACGAGCGACCGCAGCCGCGCGTCCGTCCCGCTCGGCCCCGTCAACCCGCCCTGCGCGGTGGGCACCACGAAGGCGTAGTTGATGTGCGTGAGCCTGTCGTAGGGGATGGCGTTGACGTCACCCGCCCACGTCGGGAAGTAGCCGACCACGCGCGTCGCCAGCGCCGCGCCCTCTTGCCGCGCCAGCGGCTGGTCAGCGGTTGACTCCACGTCCGGCGCCCCGGAACAGGCCAGGACCATGGCCGCCAGCGCGGCCTCCAACACCAGGGCTCTCAACGGCAACACCATGCGCGACATGCGGACTCCAGGAGGTGAGCCCCCGCCCCCGGAACGGAGACGGATGGGTCGCGCACCTGTAGCGTCGCCCTAAACCCGCAACAACAGTTTTTCCAGAAATCGAAGGAACTCTGTCCAGTCCTGTCGGACAGTTGGGAGCCCCCTGCACCCGCTTGCGCCGCCGTCCGTATTTTCGGCGCGGACTGCAAGACGACGCGGCGCGGGGGCGGGCGCTGCGGCGTGGAGGGACTCAGCGCGCGGAGGGGACGCCCGGCAGCGGACCGACCTGGAATTGCTTCGACGCGAGGAACTCCGGGTTGAAGACCTTGGAGGCGTAGCGGCTGCCGTGGTCACACAGGAAGGTGACGATGCGCAGGCCCGAGCCCGCGTGCTGACGGGCGACCTCGTACGCCGCGCGCACGTTGAGGGCCGCCGACGTGCCCACCACGAGCGCGTCCTCGCGGGCCAGGTGGTAGAGCGTGTCCAGCATCTCCCCGTCGCCCAGGCGCATCGCCTCGTCCACGCGCGAGGCCTGGAAGTTGGCGGTGAGCCGCATGATGCCGATGCCCTCGGTGATGGAGGAGCCCGACGACTCCAGCTTCCCTTCGCGCACGTAGCTGTAGAGGCCGGAGCCCGGCGGGTCCACGAGCACCACGCGCACCGAGGGGTTCTTCTCCTTGAGGAAGCGGCTGACGCCGGACATCGTCCCGCCGCTGCCCACGGACACGACGACGACATCCACGCGGCCCTCGCACTGCTCCCAGATTTCGGGCCCCGTCGTCTCGTAGTGGAAGTCGCCGTTGGCCGTGTTCTCGAACTGGTTGGCCCAGAACCAGCCGTGCTGCTCGGACAGGACGCGGGCCTGGTGGAAGAAGTGGCCGGGGTTGGCGAAGGGCACGGCCGGCACCTTGCGGACCTCCACGCCCATCGCATCCAGGAGCTCGTACTTCTCGCGCGCCTGGTTGTCCGGCATCGTCACCACGACGCGGTAGCCGCGCTCACGGCCCAACAGCCCCAGGCCAATGCCCGTGTTGCCCGCGGTGCCCTCGACGATGGTGCCGCCCGGCTTCAGGAGGCCCTGCTCCTCCGCGCGGCGAATCATCCCCTTGGCGGCGCGGTCCTTGATGCTGCCGCCGGGGTTCATGAACTCCGCCTTGCCCAGGATCTCGCAGCCGGTGAGGCGGCTGAGCGAGCCGATGCGAAGCAACGGAGTGTTTCCCACCGAGTCCCAGAGCGAACCGATGCGTGGCGCCATCCCCCTCCCCTAATGGAGTCCGGGGAGGGAGGCAACCGACGACGGGACTGAGCCGCCTGGCCGCTACTCGTTGCGCATCGCCTCGACGGGGTCCAGCTTCGCGGCGCGAGCGGCCGGGTAGATTCCGAACAGCAGCCCCACCCCGCAGCTCATCGACAGGGCCAGGCCCACCGCCCAGGGCGGCACGGACATGGGGAAACCCACCATCCAGTCCCCCAGGAAGACGAGCCCGAAGCCCAGCCCCACGCCCAGGCCGCCGCCGAAGAGCGCCAGCAGCACGGCCTCCGTCGCGAACTGCCCGAGGATGCGCCGCCGCTTGGCCCCCAGCGCCTTGCGCACGCCAATCTCCCGCGTCCGCTCCATCACCGACACCAGCATGATGTTCAGGATGCCGATGCCGCCCACCACCAGCGACAGCAGGCACACGCCGATGCCGGCGATGGTGATGACCTGCGAGAGCTGGTTGAAGGACGCCGTCACCGACTCGTTGGTGTGGATCTCGAAGTCGTTGGGCTGGTCCGGGTCCACGTTGCGCCGGCGCCGCATCAGCGTCGTCACCTCGTCCTGCGCCTTGCGGAACAGGCTGGGGTCCTTCGCCTGGATGTCGACGCCCAGCGACCACTCCTTGCCGTAGAGCTGCTGGTACACGCGCAGGGGGATGATGGCCTGGTTGTCCATGCTCACCATGCCCAGGAAGCTGCCGCGCCGCTGGAGCACGCCAATCACCCGGAACGGCCGGTTCTGGAGGCGCACCTCGAAGCCCACCGGGTCGATGCCGGGGAAGAGCGAGTCCGCCACGTCCACGCCCAGCAGCACCACGCTGCGCCCGTCCAGCCCCTCCACTTCGTTGAAGTAGCGGCCGGACTGCACGGCGACGCCGCTCGTTATCGGGTACGTCGTGGACGCGCCGATGACGCGCACCGATGGCCGCGTCTCCGCGCTCGCCGTCGACATCTTCTGCCCGCCCGCGTCATCCGACGGGGCCACCACGCCCACCGACGGACAGAACATCTCGATGGCGTGCACGTCCTCCATCGTGATGTTCGGGCGCTTGGCGAACTTGGCCCAGTTGAAGCGGCCGAAACCGCCCGCGGGCCACTTGGTGAGCTGGAAGGTGTGTGCCCCCAGCCGCCCCAGGTCCTTGTTCACCTTGGTGCGCAGGCCCTCGATGAGGCCCATCATCGTGATGACGGTGGCCACGCCGATGACGATGCCCAGGAGCGTCAGCAGGGAGCGCAGCGGGTTGCCCAGGAACGTCCCCAGGGCCAGCCGCAGATTGTCCAGGAAGGCTCTCATCGACTCACTCGTACCGGAGGGCTTCCACGGGGTCCAGGTTCGCCGCGCGCGCCGCCGGCCAGATGCCGAACAGCAGGCCCACCAGCGCCGCGAAGAACACCCCGCCCAGCACCGTGGTCATCTGCACGTCCGCCGCCAGCGGCGTTATCAGCGACACCACCTTGGCGGTGCCCAACCCCACCGTCGTTCCCAGCAGGCCTCCCACGGCGGACACGCTGGCCGCCTCCATGAGGAACTGGACGACGATGGTGCGCTTGCGAGCCCCCAGCGCGCGCCGCACGCCAATCTCCCGCGTCCGCTCGCGCACGGACACCAGCATGATGTTCATGATGCCGATGCCGCCCACGAGCAGGGTGATGAGCCCCACGCCCACCGCCACGCCGTACAACGCGCCGGTGAGCTGCGCGTAGGTCTGCGCCATGGCCTCCGGCTTGTTGATGTTGAAGTCGTCGGGCTGGCCCGGCTCCGTGGCGCGCAGGCGCCGGAGGATGCCGATGAGCTGGTCCTCCGCCATGCGCACCTGGGACGCGTCCGCCACCGCCATGGCGATCTCGAACGGACGGCCCTTGCCGAAGTTGCTGTAGAACGTCTTGAAGGGGATGAGCACGAGCAGGTCCATGCTCTCGTTGACCACCTTCCCCTTCCGGCTGAGCGTGCCCACCACCTGGAAGGAGCGGTTGTCCACGCGGATGGTCCGCCCCACCGGGCTGATGCCGGGGAACATCCGCTCCGCCACGTCCGCGCCGATGACGGCCACCGGACGCGTCACCTCTTCATCCGCCTCCGTGATGAAGCGGCCTCCGGTGATATCGAAGCCCGCGATGCTCAGGTACTCGTGGTTGACGCCCTGGATTCGCACCGACGACATCTGCTCGCCGCCGTACGACACGTCCGACAGCCGGGTGACGGACGGGGACAGCGCGGTGATGAACGGCGCCATGGCGCGCAGCCGGGGGAGCTGCTCCAGGGTGAAGTTCTTCCGGTTGCGGTACTTCCACCAGTCGCCCTTGATCATCCAGGGGAACTTGGAGACGTAGAGCGTGTTGGCGCCAAAGCTGGCGAGCTGCTTGTGGAAGGACGTGTTGAGCCCCTGGATGATGCCGACGATGGCCAGCAGCGTGGCCACGCCAATGCCGATGCCCAGCGTCGTCAGCACCGTGCGCAGGCGGTTGGCGCGCAGGGAGAACAGGGCGATGCGCGCCCCCTCCAGGACATCCACCCGCAGGCTCGTCACACTCTTCATACGCCCGCCACCATCGGGCCGGCGACGGCCATGGCCACGTCACGCCCGGAGCCGTCGGCGACAATCGAACCGTCGCTCAGGCGGATGGCCCGGGGGCAGCGCGCCGCCAGCTTGGGCTCGTGCGTGACGAGCACCAGCGTGTGGCCCGCCTTGTGGAGCTGCTCGAACAGCCGGACGATCTCCTCGCCCGTGGCCGAGTCCAGGTTGCCCGTGGGCTCGTCCGCCAGGAGCATGGAGGGCTCCGACACCAGCGCGCGGGCGATGGCCACGCGCTGACGCTGACCACCTGACAGCTCGTTGGGCCGGTGGTGCATGCGGTGCGTGAGCTGCACCTTGTCCAGCGCCGCCTTCGCCCGCTCCCGCCGCTCCTTGGCCGCCATGCCCCGGTACACCAGGGGCAGCTCCACGTTCGCCAGCGCCGTCTCCTTGGGCAGGAGCTGGAACGTCTGGAAGATGAAGCCGATCTCCACGTTGCGGATGACGGCCAGCTCGTCGTCGCTCATGCGCGACACGTCCTTGCCGTTGAGCATGTAGCGGCCGCTGGTGGGCGTATCCAGGCAGCCCAGCACGTTCATCATCGTGCTCTTGCCGGAGCCGGACTGACCGATGATGGCCACCCACTCGCCCCTGCTGATGCCGAAGGTGACGCCGCGCAGGGCACGCACCTCCTCGCCACCGACATGGAAGACGCGGGTGATGTCGTCCACCTGGATGAGCCGGCCGTTGCCGGCGCCGCTGCCGTCACTCACGACTTCTGACCGCCCTTCGCGCCAGCAGCCTCGCCCTGGTCGGGCCCCTGGACATTGTCTCCATGGTTCAGCTCCTTCGACAGCGTGCGGTAGGGACCTTCCACCACGCGGTCCCCGTCGCTCAGCCCGGAGAGGATCTCCAGCTCCGTGTCGGAGGCGATGCCCGTCTGCACCCGCCGCACCTGCGCCTTGTTCGCCGCGTCCACCACGAACACCACCTTGGCCAGCGTCTCGGTGCGCTTGGCCTTCAGCCCGCCGCCCTCCACCGATTCCTTGTAGTCCGGCAGCGAGCGCTCCGCGCGCACCGTCACCGCCTGGATGGGGACCAGGATGACGTCATCGTGCGTCTCCGCGGAGATGCGAGCCTCCGCGCTCATGCCCGGCAGCACGCCCGGCGGACGCATGTCCAGCGCCACCGTGACGGGGAAGCTCGTCACCTCCGCCTCCGTGCCCGGGTTCTTGATGAGCGCCTTCTGGGCGATCTCCACCACCGAGCCCTGGAACGTCTGCCCCTCCAGCGCGTCCAGCGTCACGTCCGCGGGCTGGCCCGGCTTCAGGTGCACCACCTCGTGCTCGCCCACCTCGAACTTCACCTCCATGGCGCTCAGCGCGGCGATGGTCATCACCACGTCCTCGGCCAGCTCCGAGCCACGCACGCGCTCACCCACCTCGCGCGACAGCTCGATGACGTTGCCGTCGATGGGAGACGACAGCGTCGTCCTCGACAGGTCCGCCTGAGCCTGCTCGACGATGGCGACGTTGCGCGCCAGCTGCTGACGGGCGGACGCCAGCCGCGCCTCCGCCGTGTTCTTGCTCGCCTTGGCCAGGTCCAGCTCCGCGCCGGAGGCCAGGCCCTTGGTCACCAAGCCCTCCACCCGCCCCAGCTCCGACGTGGTGCGGCCGACCTCCACCTCCGCCACCTGGGCATCGGCGCGGGCGGCGTTCTGCGACGCCATGGCCTGCTTCATCGCGGCCTCGTAGATGCGCTTGTCGATGCGCCCGAGCACCTGGCCCTTCTTCACCGGCTCGCCATCCTTCACCAGCAGCTCCACCAGGTCTCCGGAGAGGCTGGAGGAGATCTTCACCGTGGTCGCCGCCTGCACCTTTCCCGCACCGGTGATGGTGCGGGTGATGGTGCCCTTGCGAGCCTTGGCGATCTGCACTTCCTGGGACGGTGGCGGACGCTCCTTCAGCCCCCCAGCCGTGATGGCCGCGGCACCGAGGAACAGCGCACCGGCAATCGCACCCTTCCACCACTTCATTTCGTCTCTCCCGGGCTCAGGGCGCCCATGGCCCGCAACAAACTGAAGCGGGCGATTTCGACATCAATCCTGTTTTCCAACAAGCTGAGCTCGGCCTGCGTGAGGCTGAGCTGGGCATCTCGCACTTCCAGCGTGGAGCCCGCACCGGCCTTGAAGCGCTCCTCCGCCAGCCGGAGGCCCTGGATGGCGGCCTCCTTGTTCTCGGCGGACAGCCGGGCGGCGACAATCTGCGCCTCCAGCGACTGGTGCGCGGTGCGCACCTCGCCTTCAATCTCCCGCGCCGACTGCGCCAGCGTGAGCTGGGCCTTGCGGATGGTGGCCTCCGCGCGCCGCGTCTGGGCGGGCGTGATGAAGCCGTTGAAGACGTTCCAATCGAGGTTGATGCTGCCCAGGAAGTTGTTCTGCAGGCGCGGCTCGGTGAAGACCTGCTCGGCGTCCGGACCCTGGCGGGTGTAGAGGCCGCGGGCCGACAGCACCGGCAGGTAGTCCGCGCGAGCGATGGCGCGCTGCAGCTCCGCGGAGCGCACCTGGAGCTGGAGCGCCTTGAGCACCGGGCGCTTCTCGCGGGCGGATTCAATGGCCTGCTCGATGGTGGGCGCGGGCGCGGGCTCCTCATTGAGCACGCCCGGGTCCACCGCCTCCAGGGGCTCGGTGCCCGGACGGGTGAGCCACACCGCGAGCTGCGTCTGGTCCGTCACCAACTGCGTGTAGGACTGCACGAAGCTGATGCGGTCATTGCCCAGGTTCACCAGCGCGGAGATCTCCTCGACCTTGCCCACGCGTCCGGCCTGGAACAGGGAGCGCGCGCGGTCCAACTGCTCCTCGCTGCGCTTGACGGTGGCCTCCAGCACCTGGCGGGTGGCCTGGGAGCGGAAGAGCGTGAAGAAGCGCCGGATGGCCTCCAGCTCGGAGGTGTCCGTCTCCTCCAGCGCCTGGTTCTTCTGCGCGTCGCGCAGCACGCCGCTCTGCTCCAACTGCTTCCAGCGCGCCCGGTCATAGATGACCTGATTGAGGATGAAGCCCAGGTCGTAGTCGCCCGTGCTGGTGGGCGCCGACTCGACGGGGATCTGCACGAACTCGCCCGGGTTGTTGGGGTCCGGCACCAGGTTGAAGGACTTGCGACGACCGAACCAGTTCTTGCCGACCGACGCGTTGACCGACAACTGGGGCAGGAGCGCCGAGCGCGAGACGTTCACGTCCTCCTGGGCGACGGCCAGGTCGAGCGCCGCCTGGAGCGCGGTGGTGCTCTGCCGGCCCTGGGTGCGGACCTCTTCCAGCGTGAGGCGCGTGGGCGCGGGGGAAGGCGCGGCGGTGAGCAGCGCGGCGACGATGAGCGCGTTCATCGCGCACCTCCCGCACCGGGAAGACCGACCATCATCACACCCGCGAACATGACGTAGAGCGCCAGGGCCAGGAGCAGCGCGCGGTTGCGCGACATGCCCGTGGCGGCGGCGAAGCCCAGGCCCAACAGGCCCGTGCTCCAGAGGTTGAAGAAGTCCACGGTGGACGCCACCCGCGCCATCTTCGGGCTGAGGCCCCCGAGGACGACGCCCAGGTGCGCCGGCACCAGCTGCGCGACGCGAGCGACGGAGATGCCGTGCTGCGCGGCGATGCAGACGGCGAGGACGGCGTGGTACAGCGCGATGGGCAGCAGCGCCAGGGCCGCCACGGACATGAGCTGCTCGAAGTGGGCGGGCCGGTCGAACAGCCAGGACACCACCCAGAGGATGGCGGCCAGCAGCAGCGCGACCATGGGCATCACGAAGACGCCCTTGGCGATGCCACCGACGAGCGCCTTGCGGGTCGTCGTCTGGATCTTGTCGCTCAGGTCGGCCTCGGAGATGGTCGCCATCTCCCCGGACGCCTGCAGCTCACGGATGACATCCGGGGTCGCGTCCCACCGAAGGGAAAACAGCGTCCCGGAGGCGGACACACAGAGGGCGAGGATGAGCAGGGGCCAGACCCAACGGCGGGCCTCGACGGCGGCGGGCGTTCCCTCGACAGGGTCGATGAAGACGCGCACGGGTTGGACGAGAGAGGTCATAGAGTGAGTGGTCTCGGAGGGATGTACGGCGCCCCCCTAAGGCAATTGCTCGGCCAGTCGTAATTTTGCGGCGGTGAACGGGCAGCCGGCCAACCGAATTCCATCCTCATGGAAGGTGGCGCGGCTTTCTACCTCAAGGATTCCGCAGACCTGTAGCAACCTGTTGCGGAAATTTTGCCGTCGGGATCGAGAGGGTGTATTCCGCTCGGCTGCACGCTTGCCGGAGCTCGAATGGTCGAAAGCACGGATCTCGCCCAGGTCCTCCAAGAAGCGAACGACATCGCCCGGAGCGTGGCCCAGAAGATTACTTCGGCCCACGTGCTGTTGGCGCTCTTCACGGTGGAGAACCGGGCGCAGCTCCTGCTGAAGGAGCGGGGCGTGGACGAGGATGCCCTCCTCCACCTGCTCACCGCCGCGCCGGCGGAAGCGGACGGCCACGTCCGTGAGCTGAGGGAGAAGGCCCGGGAGATCGCCACCAGCTGTGGCTCCCAGGAGGCGGACTGCCTCCACCTGCTCATCGCGGTGACGCGGGTGCGCTGCGTCGCCCAGGAGCTTCTGACGCAGACGGGGTTGGATCTGGCGACCCTGCGGACCACGGCGGTCTCCTACTTCGTGAGCGGGCGGATGCCGCGCAAGCTCCAGCCTGGCCGCACGCATGTGCTCGGCGCGCGCCCGGCCGTTCCCGCGCGACCGCTCGGGGCGCCTCCGTCTCCCCTGCCCGCGTCGGCCGTGGCGGTGAGCCTGCCGCGCTCCCTCCCGACGCCGCCCTCGCTGCCTCCTCCGCCGCCGCGCGTCACCACTCCCGCCCTCTCTCCGAGGGACCTCATCGACGTGGATGACGACGAGGTTCAGCAAGCGCCTCCGCCCAAGGCCGCTCCGCCGCCGCCCGCGCCCGCTCCCGTGGCCCGCGCGGTGCAGCCTCCCGCTCCAACGCCCCTTCCGCCCGCGCCCGTGGCGCGCCCCGCTCCGACGCCCGCACCCGCGCCGGTGGCCCGAGGCACGTCGCTGGCGTTGGACCCCAAGGCGTTTCCGATGTTGACGTCGCTGGGCCGCAATCTGAGTCAGCTGGCCCGCGAGGGTCGGCTGGACCCCGTGGTCGGCCGCGCGCGGGAAATCGAAGAGGTCATCGACGTCCTCGGCAAGCGCCGCACCAACAACCCGTGCCTCCTGGGTGAGGCGGGCGTGGGCAAGACGGCGGTCGTCGAAGGCGTGGCGCAGCGGCTGTTGAGCCTGCGCGGCAGCCTGGCGGAGAAGGTGGTGGTGGAGCTGGACATGGCCTCGCTGGTCGCGGGCACGCAGCTGCGAGGCTCCTTCTCCGAGAAGCTCAACACGTTGAAGGAAGAGGTCCGTCGCGCGGAAGGCCGCATCATGGTCTTCATCGACGAGATTCACACCCTGGTGGGCGCGGGCTCCACGGGGGACGGGCCGCAGGACGCGGCGAACGAGCTGAAGACGGCGATGGCGCGCGGTGAGTTCCCCTGCATCGGCGCGACGACGCACGACGAGTACCGCAAGTTCATCAGCGCGGACCCGGCGCTGGAGCGGCGCTTCACGCCGGTGGTGGTGCACGAGCCGTCGGTGCCGGAGACGGTGGAGATTCTGCGCGGCATCATCGGCCGGTACGAGGAGCACCACGCGCTGCGCTATCGCCCGGACGCGCTGGAGGCCGCGGCGTCGCTGGCCAGTCGCTATGTGACGGACCGGTTCATGCCGGACAAGGCCATCTCGGTGGTGGACCTGGCGGGCAGCCGGTGCCACCGCGAGGGGCGGGACGTGGTGGAGGTTTCGGATGTGGCGCGGGTGGTGGCGAAGCTCGCGGGCGTGCCGGAGGAGCGGCTGTTGATGAACGACTCGGCGCGCCTGCTGCGGTTGGAGCAGGACCTGAGCGAGCGGGTCATCGGACACGAAGAGGCGATTGCGCGAATCGCGCGGGTCATCCGTCGCAACTACGCGGGCTTCGCGTCGCGGCGGCCCATGGGCAGCTTCCTCTTCCTGGGCCCCACGGGCGTGGGCAAGACGGAGATGGCGCGCGGACTCGCGGAGGTGCTGTTCGGCAACCGCGATGCGTTGGTGCGGCTGGACATGAGCGAGATGTCGGAGGCGCATGGGGTATCGCGCCTCATCGGCTCTCCGGCGGGTTACGTGGGCTTCGGCGAGGGTGGCCAGCTCACCGAGCCGGTGCGGCGGCGGCCCTCGTCCATCGTGGTGCTGGACGAAATCGAGAAGGCGCACCGCGAGGTGCAGATGCTGCTGCTCCAGGTGCTGGAGGAGGGGCGGCTCACGGACGGCAAGGGTCGGCACATCGACTTCTCCAACACGGTCATCGTGATGACGACCAACCTGGGCGCGGAGGCGTTCTCCCGCACGGGTCGTCCGCTGGGCTTCGGCTCGGAGGGCTCGGCGACGACGAACGCGCTGGAGCTGGCGGCGTCGGCGGCGCGCAAGGCCCTGCCCCCGGAGCTGTGGAATCGCATCGACGAGCGGCTCCCCTTTCGTCCGCTGGAGGAGGAGGAGGTCGCCCGCATCGCCACGCTGTTGCTGGAGGAGAGCAGCAAGCGGCTCTCCACCGAGCGCGGCATCGAGTACAGCGCGGGCCAGGACGTGGTGGGCCACCTGCTGAAGTCGGGCGGCTTCGACCCGCAGCTCGGCGCGCGTCCGATGCGGCAGATGGTGCAGCGGCTGGTGGAAGGGCCGCTCGCGGAGCGCATCCTCTCCGGTGAGTTCGGCGCGGGCGACAAGGTGCGTGTCGCGCTGCTCGCCGGTCAGCTCGCGTTCCAGCGGGTGCGATGAGTCCCCGCGTCCCACGGACGCGGAGTGGCAAGGGGGCGGGGAAGCCCGCTCCCGCGAAGGGCACGGGCTCCTCACGCAACCGTGCTGCAAAGGGAGCTGGGAAACCCGCTGCCAAGGCGCCAACGGATTCCGCACGGAAGCATGCTGGCGAAGCAGCCCGGAAGCCCGCCTCCAAGACGCGCACAGGCTCCGCATGGAAGCATGCTGGCGAAGCAGCCCGGAAGCCCGCCTCCAAGACGCGCACAGGCTCCGCACGGAAGCATGCTGGCGAAGCAGCCCGGAAGCCCGCCTCCAAGACGCGCACAGGCTCCGCACGGAAGCGTGCTGGCGAAGCAGCGCGGAAGCCCACGCCGGAAAACAGCCTCGACACCTCTCGGCAACTCGATGACACGGCGGCACGCGGAGCCGAACCGGAAGCCTCCCGAAGAGGCTCGGCGCTGCGCCCGTCGCAAGCAGGAAGAGCCGCGCCGCACGCAGCCCGCCCACCGGTGGTCATCATCGGAGCGGGCAGGCTCGGTGGCGCACTGGGCCTCGCACTCACTGCAACCGGCTGGCCCGTCCGCATGCATTCACGCGGAGAAGAGGGACGCCTTCGTGCCGAAGCCCTCGGCCTGAAGACCGCGACGCCCGAGGACCTGCGACGCGCGCGCCTCGTGTTGCTCTGCGTCCCCGACGCCGAGGTCTCCCGCGTCGCGGAGGAGCTCGCCACCACCCTGCCCCGCTCCGTCGCCCTCGTGCACACTGCGGGCGCGCTGTCCCTGGATGCCCTGGGACTTCCACGAGGTCGCGCGCTGGGTTCCTTCCACCCACTCTGCGCGGTGTCCTCAGCCCGGGACTCGCTCGCGGGCCACACCGCCGCCATCAGCACCCGCTCGCGCGCGCTGCGTGACGTGCTCCGTCACATGGCCGTCGACGTGGGACTGGCCACGCTGGAGGTGCCCGAGGGCCACCGCGCCGCCTATCACGCGGGTGCGGTGATGAGCGCGGGCCTCATGGTGGCCCTGGCGGATGCCGCCGTCGCGGCGCTCGGTGCCGCGGGCATCGACCCGAAGGACGCCCTGCCGGCCCTGCTGCCGCTGATGCGCTCCGCCCTGCGCGGCATGGAGGCCCGGGGCCTCGCGGGAGGCCTCACCGGACCCATCGTCCGAGGCGACGCGGGCGTGGTGGCCGCTCACCTCGCGGCCCTCCCCGACGACGTCGCCCCCATCTACCGACTGCTCTCGCGGCGCGCCTTGAAGCTGGCCTCGGAGCGTCTGCGCCCCGAGTCGCGCGCCGCGCTGGAGCAGCGACTCAGGTGATGATCAACGAGCCCTGAAGGCCCTTGCGCACCGAGCCGAGAGCGCGCTCCGACGCGGCCTCCGCCTCCGTGAGCCGACGCAGGCACAGCTCGCCCTGCCCCGACGCCACGCCGCGCTGCAGGTCCGACAGCAGCGTGAGCGAGGCCTGGAGCATCTCCTTGCCCTGCGCCGTCTCGTTGACCGGCTTCTCGGCGGCCTTCGCCACCGCCTCGCCGAACGCCTTGATGGTGCCCCCGAGCTTGGCCGCGTCGAAGCTGGTCAGCAGCGGCTTGATGCGCGTGGGGTCGATGCGGATGAGCCGCAGCGCGCCCACCCGAGCGAAGCCCGGGTGCAACAGGCCGATGTCGCTCATCTCGAACGCGCCCAGCAGGCCCTCGTCCGGAGCCGGGTGCGCGTGCGGCACCACGTCCACGAAGAGGGGCAGCGCGTCCGCGCCCTGGCGGTACAGCTCGATCTCCTCCTCATCCAGCGGCGGGAAGGAGGTCGGCGCGCCGATGAAGAGCAGCGGCAACACGATGTCGTGCCAGAAGTCCTCGGGCGCGGAGCCCGTGCCGTTCACCGTGGCGAACAGGTGGACCATCAGCTCGGCCAGTCGCGGGGCGCGCTCGGCCTGCTCGATGAGCGTCTTGCTCGGGTCCAGGCGCTGGAGGGACTGGACGATCTGCCCCTCGAACTGCTGCCGCGCCTCGGCCGGGAGGTCCTGCGCGCGACCCAGCGCGTTGCGCACGTCGCGCGCCAGCACGTCCGGCTTGGTCTCCAGCGTGGTGGTCGCCTTCTTCGGGTCCACGACGACGAACTGGAGGAAGCCCGGGTCGAACAGGCGCTGGTAGTCCACCGGCGTCAGCTTCGGCGCCTGACCACCCAGGGCCTGGGCCGGGTTGGTGCCGAAGCGGGCCTGCCCCAGCGAGCGGCGGATGTCCGCAGCCAGGTCATCCAGCCGGGCCAGCTTGTTTTGACCCAGTGCGTCCATCGCCGCGCCGAAGGGCGACAGCATGATGATGGCCTCCGGGAAGCCCAGGGTGGCGCCCTCCGGGGAGTCGCGGTTGGGGAACCAGAACGCGTTGTGCTCCAGGATGAGGCGCATGGCGAACGCGCCGGCCAGACCCAGGGCGATGGTCTGGTGCTCGGGCTTGTTCACCTGGAAGGGGCCGCCGAGCACCTTCGCGACGGCCTTCTCCACGTCCGCCCAGGGGGCCTTGACCAGGTCAAGCGGCTTGCCCTCGGCCTTTTCAAGGGCCGCGGCGACCTGAAGCTGCGCCTGGTGGACGTGCTGGGGGACAGGATGCGCCTGGGGTTCCGGTTGGGACATGAAGGAATCCGAAATCGAAAGGGAAGCGGTGGGCCTCCCCTTACCGTGAAAAACGCGTTCGTGGCTACGATTTGTGGCCAGTAGGATGGCCCGCATGCCTGCTTCCCGCTGGCGCTTGCGCTGGCATGCCGTGGCCGTCTGTTTCCTGCTGACAAGCTGGGGGTGTGCTTTCGTCACACCTCGTTTTCCCCAAGACATCCAGACGTCGTTCGCGCGCGACCCGATGCGCAAGCTGACGACGGAGTCCCTGGAGCTCTACTACCCGGAGCAGCTCCAAGGCCCCGCGCTGCGCATGGCCGCGCGGCTGGAGGGCTGCGTGGAGCGGCTGCGCTCCCAGACGTGGCGGAAGGAGCCCCGAGACAGGCTCCTCGTCTACATGACGAGCGCGGACTTCAACAACGCGTACGTCGTGCCGGACTACGCGAGCATCCCGCAGCAGATGGTGGTTCCGGCGCACGTGACGCTGGAGTTGTTCCACTTCTTCGGGTTGGGCGAGGTCGACGTCGGCGACGTGGCCTGCCACGAGGCCGTGCACTACGTCCAGCTCCAGCAGACCAACGGCCTCTGGGGCTTCCTCAACACCTTCACGGGGGGCCTGTTCCAGCCCAACACCTTCACCGAGTCCTGGTTCCTGGAAGGACTGGCCACGTACTACGAGGGCCGCTTCGGCAAGGACACCGGGCGGCCGCACAGTCCGGTGTGGCGGGGCTGGTTCGATTCGGTGGTGCAGGCGAAGAACGGGAAGCTGAACCCGGGATACCTGTCTCCGGAGAACCGGGCGTTGGATCCGTTTGGAGGCAACTACCTCACGGGCATGCACTTCGTGGAGTACCTGGCCACGAAGTACGGCGAGGCGAAGCTGTGGCAGTTGGTGGACAAGCAGGGCACCACCATCATCCCGCCCATCGCGGTGACGCTGCGCTTCAAGAGCGTCTATGGAAAAGACATCGGCTCGCTGTTCGCCGAGTTCAGCAAGGACCTGCACGAGCAGCTCATCGTGCGGGAGCGGCCGGAGTCGCAGCGCGTCTGGCTCCCCGAGGCGGGATATTTCTCGCGGCTCGCCTCGCATCCGTCGAGCGGCGTGACGGCCTTGGTCAGCGTGGGGCGGGAGCAGTACTCGCGGCTGACGGTGCGGGAACCGGACGGGCGCGTGCGGTTCGAGCGACCTCTGGTGGAGCTGCTGCCCTTCCGCCGCTGGGTGCTGGGGTCATCGACGCTGGTCAGCGGAATGTCCTTCAGCTCGGACGGTGCATGGCTCTACCTGGTGATGGCGGACCTGAACGCGGTGGGGGCGTACGACGCGAAGCTGTGGCGCGTGGACGCTCACTCGGGCGAGGTGGTGCGCGTCTGGGATGACGTGAAGGGAATGGGCGGGAGCATCACCCCGGATGGCGCGGCGTATGTCTATGTCCGCGTCGAGGGAGACACGGCGAACCTGCGGCGACTGGAGCTGGAGACGGGCAAGCAGGAGCCGCTCACCCAGTTCGATGCGAGCGCGCCCCTGGGCCCTCCGGCGGTGTCACCGGATGGGAAGCGGATGGTGTTCCCCATGGCGGGGAGCCAGGGTTGGGACCTGGTGGTGCGCGAGGAGGACGGAAGCCTGCGCTGGCTGACGCGAGATGGGCTGTTCAACTACTCGCCACGCTGGCTGGACGCGGACCGCATCGTGTTCCTGCGCGAGGACACCGGACGACTCCAGGCGCATGTGATGACGGTCTCCACCAGGGAGCTGGCGCGAATCACCGATGCGCCCCATCTGGTGATGGACGTGAACCCCGTGGGCACAGGCGAAGTGCTCTTCCTGAACCGCGCCGGGACTTCATTCACCATCGACCGCTCGCCCGTGGTGGCGATGACGGAGCAGGTGGTGAGCACCTCGGTGCCACCGGCCAGCATGGACGCGCCTGCCGTCGCGCCGGGAATCGAAGCCCCCCTGCCCTCGCAGGCAGACACGTCGCCGGTGAGCCCGCCGCCGCTCACCGCCGCGCCCGCTGTCGTGACACCGACGGACCCGACGACACCTCCGCCCGCGCCCGAGGAGCTTTCGACCTTCCCTGGCACCCCGCCGCCTGGAGGGCCGAACACAGGCATGTCGCCCGAGGCGCTGTCGGCCTTCCCTGCCACGCCCTTGTCGAGCAACCCGGATGCGGGAGCCTCGCCCACCCTCGCGGCGAACCCGGACACGGGCCCTTCAGGTGGACAGGATGCGGGCACCTCGCCCGATGCTCGCCCGGGCACCAGCGCCACGGCGGGACAGGACACGGGCGCACCGGACTCCGGGGCAACGGCCCAGGGACCCGGCGCTTCCGAACCAGCCCCGGGAGGCTTCACTGCTTTCCCACCGGAGTCCACGGACGCGCCCGTTGCACCCGCGCCGGTGGCCTCACCGCTCGCGACCACCACTCCGGTGGAGCCCATCGCAGTGGCCGAGGGAGATCTCGAAGCGCCCGTCGTCGCGCCGCCTCCCGACCCGGGCAAGCCGGTGACGGTGCTCACCGACGAGCCCTACTCGACGCTGGAGGGCTTCCTCATCCCCGAGTTCCGACTCCCGTATCTCTGGGTCGCGACGGAGAGCACGGAGGACGAGAACTCGGATGACTTGTTGTTCAGCGGTGGGTTGTCACTCGCGGGACAGGACCGGCTCGGCTTCCACGCCTACGCGCTGAACTTCACCTACAGCACGCAGGACGAAGAGCCCAACGTGTCGCTCGCGTACGGCAACGCGCAATTGGCACCCTGGTACCTGCAGGCCTCCGTCGCGCGAGTGCGGGACAACGACCGCACGGACCTCCAGGCACTGGCCTACGCGTCCCGCACGTTCTGGACGACGCCGGTGACGATTGGCGTATTGGCGCTGCGGCGCGAGTTCGACGCCTTCGGCAGGTTCCCCCGCCTCGTCACGCGGTTGATTGGCCCGGAGGTCTCCGCGTCCTACTTCGCGGGGGACTCCACGTCCTACGGTGGCCTCCAGCGCGGCCTGGGCATCTCGGTGAGCGGCGCCGTGTATCCCGGAGCGTTCGCGCTCGACTCGACGGTGGGTGACGTCCGCGTGGGCCTGGACGGCTTCTTCGGCGGGCCCTGGAGCGGGACGGACAACATCCAGCTCACGGCGGTGGGGCGCTACCTTCCGGGTGCACCCGAAGGACTGCTGGAGGTGGGCGGGTTCAGCGCGGGGCAGGTCTGGTACAGCAACCGAAAGTCGACGGAGACGGCCCGCCTCCCGCTTCAGCTCCAGCCGGGCATCGCCTTCAGCGAGTACGTGCGCGGCTATGAAGACATCACGATTCGCGCGAAGAACGTGCTGATTGGCGGCGCGACGTACAAGTACCGGCTCGTCATCGACCACGGCTGGGCGTCCACGCTGTGGCTGCTGCCCTCGCTCTTCATCCGTAACGCGGAGATGGACCTCTTCGCGACGCTGGCGCGCACGGACAACCGGGACAACCACGGCGCGTTCGGCGCGGCCATGTCACTCCAGTTCACCATTGGCCAGGCCGTGCCCTTCTCCCTCTTCTACCAATTCGCACGTCGCTACGACGATGGCCTGGGCGACCTTCACCTGTTCGGAGTCGGCCTCTAGGCCCGCGCTACTTCCCGCGCCCCAGGCCATACAGGCCGGCGGCGCGGGCATGCGCCAACACGCCGGAAGGCACCAGGTCCGACGGCTCCGCGCCCCGCGCCAGCAGCTCACGAATCACGGTGGAGGACACCTCGGCCAGCGGCGGGCCCACAGTGTCCGGCGCCGGGTAGCCCGCGCGGTACAGCACGATGACGCGCGACATCTCCTGGATGCGGTGGAAGTCCTTCCAGTGGGGCAAATCCCTCAGGATGTCGCTGCCGATGATGAGCGACCAGCGCACGCTCGGGTGCCGCTCCACCAGCAACGCGAGCGTGTCCACCGTGCGCCCCGTCAGCCCGGGCTCGCTCTCCACGCGCGTCGTCTTCATCCAGCCCGACGTCTCGCGGCACATGGCGTCGCACATGGCGACCCGGTGCTCGAACGCCTCCATCTGCTTGCCGAACGGGTGTTGCGCGGACGGCATCAACCACACCTCGTCCACGCCTTGCGTCGCGTGCACGTACGAGGCCGCCATCAGATGCCCCACGTGCGGCGGATTGAACGAGCCTCCAAGGAGCGCGACCTGCACGTCAGGGCCTCACATCACTTCAAGGTCAGCTTCGGGGACTTCTTGTCCAGCACCAGCACCTGCGGCTCCAACACCACGTGCCCGTCCAGCCGGTACGCGGAGAAGCGCAAGTCCCGGTCCACCTTCTCCAGCAACGCGCACGTCTGCTCCGCGGCGCCCACCAATCGCCCCGGCGTCAGGAAGTAGCGCGGACCAATCTGGACCACTTTCGGCTCGGGGTCCTTGCCGTGGACGAAGACGAGCGCGTTGAGCAGGTCCTCGCGCGTCAAGTCGTTCTTATCGTGCACCACGCAGCACAGCGTGTCGCCCAGCAGGTCCATCGCCTTGTTGTTGATGGACGGATCTCTGTACTGGAGCGACTCGCGCTCCGGCACCCGCACGAAGCGCTCCATGACCAGGCGCCGGTTCTCCTCGGAGGCCACGTCCGCCGGCGCCGCGCCCCGCGAGGGAGTGCGTGGCAGCGCATCCTGGCTGCCGAGCCACTGGCTCACGTCCGCCAGGAAGTCCGCGTCCGAGTACTCCCGGCCGCCCCGGCTCTTCTGCCGCCGCCAGAGCAACCACTCGTCCAGGTCCGTGTAGCGCGCGCCCGTGAAGAGGAAGCGACGCGCGCCCAGGGAGCGCAGCAGCTCATAGGCCGCGTCGAAGGCTTGCAGGTCGCCGTGGCTGTCGGAGAAGACACCAATCACGTGGAAAGTCCCACGCTCAAGCGTACAGCAGGTAGGGCTCCCTGTGTCCGGCGAAGCGCTCCGCCTGGGCGGAGAACCCCTCCATCAGCCGGTCCAGGCTCCAGCCCGCCTCGATTCCCCGGCGCACCTGGTCCGTCCCGCACAGCAAATCGAACGCCGGGACGTCCTCGACGAACTCGTACGCGTCCGCCCGCCAGTCGAACTTCCCCGGGCCAAGGTCGTGCAGTGCCTGGAAGATGGCCACGCCGGTGCGCAGCGGAAGGAAGGCCCGCCGGTCCGTGACGTGGATGAAGGCCCCGTTGCAGGACTCGCCCCGGTACTTGTCGAACGTCGGGGTGAAGCCCACGGCGCGGAACGCCACGCCCGGCAGGTCCTCCTTCGCCAGCCGCGCCAGCAGCGCGTCCGTGTCCACCCAGGGCGCGCCGAACTGCTCGAAGGGGCGGCACGTCCCACGGCCCTCGGAGACGTTGGTCCCCTCACCCAGGCACATGCCCGGATACACCAGCGCCGTGTCCGGCGTGGGCATGTTGGGCGACGGGGAGATGAAGGGCAGGTCCGTGTCGGACCAGAAGTGCTCGCGGCGCCAGCCCTCGCAGGGCACCACCGTCAGCGCGCAGCCGAAGCCCTCCTGCGCGTTGAACAGCCGGGCCAGCTCTCCCGCCGTCATGCCGTGGCGGTTGGGCAGCGCGTACAGGCCCACGAAGGAGCGGAAACCCTCCCCCACCAGGTTGCCCTCCATCGCCTGGCCGTTGAGGGGATTGGGCCGGTCCAATACGTAGAAGGGCACGCCCGCTTTGGCGGCCACCTTCATGGCCAGCGCCATGGTGTAGACGTAGGTGTAGTAGCGGCTGCCCACGTCCTGGATGTCGAAGACGAGCGCGTCCAGGCCCTTGAGCCACTCGACGCGCGGGGACAGCGACTCGAAGGTGGAGCCGTAGAGGCTGTGCACGGGGACGCCGGTGCGGCGGTCCTTCGCCTCGCCCACGGCCACCATGTACTGCGCCTCGCCGCGCACGCCGTGCTCCGGGCCGAACAGCGCGCCCAGCGTCACGCCCGGCGCCTGGGACAGCAGGTCCGCCAGGTGGCGGAACTTCGAGTCCACACTGGTGGGGTTGACGATGGCGCCCACGCGCTTGCCCTTCAGCGCCGAGAAGCCCTGCTCCACCCACACGTCCAGTCCCGTCTTCACCTTCGTCACGGCGATTCCTTCCTCGCGACGGGCCTCACCGGGCCCCCGTCGTCAATCCTTGAAGCTCTTGAGCGCGTTCAGGGCGGACTGCTTCGAGTCGCACCGCCCCATGCCGAAGATGCCGCCGGAGCCTTCATCCTCCCCACCGTCCTCCGCCAGGTCCTCCAGCGCCCCCACCGCGCTCTCCAGCTTGAGGGAGCGGACCGTCTCCGCCGCCGAAGCGCGCACCTCGCACTTGGGATGCGACAGCAACTGGATGACGCGTTTCTCCGCGTCGGAGCTGCCCGCCTTCACCGCGCGCGCGTAGTCCCCGAGCGCACGCCGGGGGTCCTCCAGCGCCTCGTCCAGCCGCCCCTGGAGGAAGTGACGCCGGCCCGTGTCCTTCTCCTCGCCGATGAGCCTCCGCGCTTCCTTCGCCAGCGGCTCGCGCTCGGCCTTGGGAGCGCTCTCCACCGCGTCGATGGCCCGCGTCGCCGGAGTGCCGCCGAACGCCACCACGCCCACGCCGAGGACGATGGCCAGCGCGCCGACCATCATCAGCGCACGGCGGTGCTCGCCCAGCCTTCGCGCCACGGCCGTGAGTCCGCCTGGTGGCATCGCGTCCCGCATCCGCGCGAAGAACGAGCGACCCGCGCGTGACGCCTGACGCCCCAGCACCACCGCGCCCGCGGCGGCCCGCTGTCCCAGCTCCGCGGCCCGCTGCCCCAGCAAGGCCACATCCACCGGCCCGTCCTGCAGCACGGACTCTGGCACGCGCGACAGGCCCAGGTTGCCATACGGCGGCATCGACTCCGTGCCCGGCGCCTCGGCGATGGCGCCCGCGGAAGGCGCCTCCACGCGGTACGGCGCGCGCGGCACCTGGAAGACGCGAATCTTCCCGGGGATGCCCTTCAGCTCGAAGGCGCCCACCTCCCGCGAGGGAAGCTCCGCCTTGTTCATCGCCAGGTAGACGGCCTCGGTGAAGTACACCTCGCCCGCCTCGGCCAGCCCCTGCACGCGCGCGGCGATGTTCACCGGCTCGCCGAAGATGTCGTTGTTGTCCAGCCGCACCTCGCCCACGTTGATGGCGAAGCGGACATGGAGCTGCTCCGACTCCGCCACGGTGCGGTTGTGGTGCCACAGCCGATCTTGAACGGCGATGCCGCAGAGCACCGCCTGCGTGGGAGACTCGAACGTCAACAGCAGCGCATCACCGATGGACTTGATGATGCGTCCGTCGAACGCCTTGACGAGCGGCGACAGCAAGGCACCGTGGACCCGCAGCAGCCGCTGGTTCTCCTCCAGCGTCTGCCGACTGGTCCGCTCGGTGAAGCCCTTGATGTCGGTGAAGACGATGGCGAGGTTGGCGGTCTTCAAGGCGCGCGCAGTCTATGCGCCACGCCCGGGGGCGCAATCGCCACGACGCACCGCGACGTCTTCCGTCAGCGACGCGACGGCTTGAGCGCCCGCATGCGCCGCTTCTCTTGCGGCTCCAGGGACTTGCGCACCTTCGCCGCGAGCTGGGGCCGCTCCGTCCTGTCGTAGAAGTCGGCCAGCTTGCGGAGCACCAGGTGGCTGTCCGGCTGCACGCTCCGCGCCGCCAGCAGCTCCGTCTCCGCGTCCAGCAGTCGCTCCTGCTTCTCCAGCACGTCCGCGAGCTGGAGGCGCACCTGCACCCACTCCGGCCTGGCGCGGGCCAGGTAGCGGTAGTGCAGCTCCGCCTTGAGCAAATCCCCCAGGGAGACCCACAGGCCCCCGAGCCGGAAGCGGGCCTCTTCGTACGACGCCCGGTGCTGCACCGCCGTCTCGTAGGCCCGGGCGGCCTGGAATGCGTTGCCCTTCTCCTCCCAGAGCAGACCCCGCAGGTACCAGGCCCGGGGGTTGGTGGGGGCCACCCGCGTGGCGACCTCCAGGTGGGCCTCGGCCTGCTCCACCGAGCCTCCCACCTTGAGCAGCAGCCGGGCGGCCTCCAGCCGGGGCAGCTCCCACTCGGGTCTGGAGCGGACCAGGGCCTCCACGGCCTGGAGCGCGCCGGTGTCATCCCCGCCCGCCTCCAGCGCGAGCGCGTCCGTCAGGGACATGGGGGGAGGAGCCGGGGACACGGGTCGGGACTGCGCCACCGTCAGGGTGGATGGCTCCGCGGCGTCGGAGGCGCCCGCCAGGAAAGCCACCAGGAAGACCCAGTGCATGCGCGGCAGATAGCAGAGCCGAGCGGGGCTCCTCAATAGATCCTCTTGACGGCTGGAAGGCCGCGCATGAAACCCATGACCGTGCAGATATCCCAAAAGACGCTGGAAGACCTCGGATTCGCGGAAGTACTTCGCGCGCTGACGCAGCGGTGTCGGACGGAGCCAGGCAGGGAGCGGGTGCTCGCCCGGCCGTTCCTCGACTCGGCCGAGCAGATCGCGGAGGCCCTGGCCCTGGTGGGCGAGGCGCGCTTGCTGTCCCAGGAACAATTCTCCCTGCCACTGGGCGGCGTGGTGGACCTGCGAATCGCCGTGGGCCACGCGGCCAAGGGCGGAATGCTGGAGCCCCGGCAGCTCATCGACTCCGCGCAGCTCCTGTTCGCCTTCGTCCGCACCCGTGAGGCGCTGGAAGAACGCAAGGAGCGCGTCCCCCGGCTGATGGAGCTGGCGCGCCGGCTGCCCATGCTGGAGTCACTGGCGCGGCGCATCGACCAGTGCTTCGAACCGGACGGAGAGATTTCCGACCGCGCCAGCCCGGAGCTGCGCGAGGCGCGGGACAGGGCCCGGGGCCTCCACCGCCGCATCAAGGCGCGGCTGGACGAGCTGCTCCATGACGAGGGGTTCATCCCCAAGCTGCGCGAGAACTACTACACCCTGCGCAACGGCCGGTACGTGGTGCCGGTGGTGTCGAACTACCGCTCGGAAGTGGACGGCATCGTCCACAACGCCAGCCAGACGGGCCAGACGCTCTTCATGGAGCCGCAGGCGATGGTGGGCCTGGGCAACGACCTGGCCATCGCCCAGTCGGTGGTGACGGAGGAGGAGCGCCGGGTGCTCCAGGAGCTGAGCGAGCAGCTCGGCCGGGAGTCGGACCGTGTCCTGGAAGGATTGGACGCGGTGGCGGAGCTGGACGAGGCGGAGGCGGTGGCCATCCTCTCCGCGGACCTGGAGGCCACGACGCCCGAGTTCGTCGGGGTGACAGACCTGCAGCTGCGGCTGTTGCGTCACCCGCGCCTGGTGCTCAAGGGCACGGAAGTCGTCGCCAACGACGTGACGCTCAATGGCGGCGCCAAGGCGCTCGTCGTGTCGGGCCCCAACGCGGGCGGCAAGACGGTGACGCTGACGGGCGTGGGGCTGTGCGCGTTGATGTTGCGCGCGGGCCTGCCCATTCCGGTGGCGGAGGGCTCGCGGATGCCGCTGTACGGCTCCGTGCACTCCACCGTGGGGGACGCGCAGGACTTGACGCAGGGCCTGTCCACGTTCAGTGCGCACGTGGTGATGCTGCGCGACATCATCGCGGAGGCGAGCGAGGGCTCGCTGGTGATGATCGACGAAATCGCCGCGGACACGGACCCGCGCGAGGGCGCGGCCATCGCCATCGCAGTGCTCGAGGAACTGCTCGCCAAGGGCGCCGTGGCGCTCGTCACCACGCACCTGGAGGAGCTCAAGGCGCTGGCGCACATGGACCCGCGCTTCCTCAACGCGCGGGTGGGCTTCGACTCGAAGCGGATGGCGCCGACGTACCGGCTCCAGATGGGTGCATCGGGCCAGTCCTCCGCCATCGACATGGCGGTCCGGGTGGGTCTGCCCCAGCGCGTGTGTGAGCGCGCGCGGGAGCTGACGCTGAACGCGGGCGGTCCCCTCTCCCAGGCGCTGGCGGCGGCCGAGGAGGAGCGCCGCAAGCTGTCCGAGGAGCTGGAGCGGGCGCGCGCGGCGGCGAAGGAAGCCGAGGCGCTGCGCACCGAGCTGGAGAAGCAGAAGCAGACCTTCGAGCGGGAGCGCCGCGCGAAGATGATGCAGTTCAACGAGGACGTGCACGCGGCCAGCGAGCACGCGGCGGCGGAAGTGCGAGAGCTGCTGGCGAAGCTGCGCTCCGAGCAGAACGAGAAGACGCTGTCGGAAGCGCGGATGCAGCTCCAGCAGCGGGCGGAGGACGCCCAGAAGCGCGCCCTGGCGGCGAAGGCGGAGCTGTTCCAGGTGGAGGCCGCCGGGCCCGCGAACCTCAAGGTGGGCGCGTGGGTGCACCACTCGGGACTCAGCCGGGATGTCGAAATCCTGGAGCTGGCGGAGGGCCACGCGGTGGTGTCCGCCGGTGGGGCGATGAAGATGCGCGTCCCCACGTCGGAGCTGTCGGGCGCCCGCACGCGCAAGCCACAGCAGGCGAAGTTCCCGGAGCGGCAGAAGCAGGATGCGTCGCTGAAGCGGGCGGCCTCGGCGGCGCCGGCGCAGGTGGAGGCGACGAACTTCCGCTGCGACGTGCGCGGCATGCGCGCGGACGACGCGCTCGCGGAGGTGGAGTCGTTCCTGGACCGGGGCATGCGCAGCGGAGAGGAAGCCGCGCTCATCGTCCACGGCCACGGCACGGGCGCGCTGAAGCAGGCGCTGCGCGACTATCTCACGAACTCGCCCTACATCCGGATGTACCGGCCGGGCGAGGCCCACGAGGGCGGTGACGGCGTCACCGTGGTGGCCCTGCGCGCCTGAGCGAAGGCCGCAGGTCGCTAGGAGGGCCCGGACGCGCTGGGGAGACCCAGGCCGTTCCGGGCCCTTTCCTTTTCCACTGGGGGCCGTCGTCAGCCCCACCTCGGGCCAAGCGTCCCCGGCGCACCGCTTCGCACGGAGGGAGTGACATGCACTGGGTCGTTCAGAACAACCTGTTCAACGAGCGCGGCTTCCACGACCTGATGCAGGCCCTGGAGCGCGGAGGCATTCCCCACACCCTGGTGAAGGTGATTCCCTTCGATGGGGGCGTGGAGCCCACCGTCGACGTGACGGGGCCCGTCGTCGTCATGGGCTCACTTAGCCTGGCGCGCTACGCGAAGGCCCGGGGATGGACGCCGGGCGCGTTCCTCAACGAGCGGTTCGACTTTCGCGTGTGGCGCGAGCACCTGGGCGAGCACCTGTTGAACGGCGACGCGCACGTGTGCCGCTTCGGCGAGGTGCCCGTGCAGGCGAAGCCGTTCTTCATCCGGCCGTGCCTGGACGACAAGTCGTTCTCCGGCATGGTGACCTCATGGGAGGACTTCGAGCGCTGGCGCGAGAGCGCCCTGGCGGAGCCCGAGAACACCCAGGTCACCGCGGACACGTGGGTGGCCATCAGCACGCTCCGGCACCTCCAGAGCGAGTACCGCATGGTCGTCGTGGACGGCCGCGTCGTCACGGGCACTCGCTACAAGCTGGGGGACCGGGTCTTCTCCTCGCCGGAAGTCGAGCCGGACGTGTGGACCTTCGCCCAGCGAATGGCGGACCGTTGGGGACCGGACCGGGCCTATGCGCTGGACGTCTTCGTCCACGAGCATCAGCCCTACGTCGGGGAGATCAACACCCTGAACTCGGCGGGCTTCTACGGGTACGACGTCGGGAAGATGGTGGCGGCACTCGAAGCGATGTCCTTCTGACCTATGCCCCAGGGAAGGACCCTCTGCGGCTCCTGCCCTCCCCTTCCGCGTGCGGAGCCCCTCAACGAGAGGGAGGGGCTTCGCTCAGCACGACGACGGGCCGAGCGTGAGAGCTGCCCGGCCAGTCGACTACGAACCCGGCACCCCGCAGGGCTTCGACGATGGCGTGCCCCACCCGCTCGGTCTCCACCCGAGCACCTTCAGGCGCGCCCCAATATCCCAGGGAGAGAAGACCGCTGCTCCGGGCGCGGCGCAGGTCCTGCGATGTGTAGAAGCAGAAGCCGACAGCCCGCCGCCCCTCTGCGGCGTACTGCTCGGAGCAGTCCTGAAATGCATCGTCCTGGGTGGTGCCGGCACCCTCGAGCACGATGAGCCCGGCCTCGCGCAACCGCGCGAAGACGGGGGCTAGTCGCACTCGTGCGGCCTTCCACTCAGCGGGGCTCAGGCGAACCGAGGGTCGCTCGGGGACGGGTATTGGAACCGGCACACCGGTCCGTTCGGAGAGATACGCCTGGACCTCGGGGCTGACGGCGTTCACGACGACGTGGATGCCGTATTGGCTGACGACGTCGAGCTTCGCACCCAGTGACTCCAGGACCTTGACGACGGCGAGGTCACCCGCGAGCTCCGCGGCCAGGTAGAGCGCGGTACGCCCCTGGCGCTCGGTCGCCTCCAGCGGGACCCCACCCGCGAGCAATCGACGGATGACCGCGATGAGGGCGGCACTGCCCAGCCGGGCCGTGTTGATGACCGCCGCGTGCAGCGCAGTCAGCCCCAGTTCGTTGCGCTCCTCGGGCTCGACTCCCGCCGCGAAGGCACGCTCGATAGCGGCAAGCTCACCCGCCGTCGCCGCATCCACCAGCACCGCCCGTTGTTTCATCGACGCCGACATTCGCGAGAACTCCTTCGACGTGCATGCTGCTGTCGTCGGAAAGCCGTGTCCATGGGTTCCAGGTGCGGGGCTCCCCGCGAAGGGCCGAGCGCCTCCGGCCCACCGCAGGCGAAATCCCGGGAGCGCTAGCGATTGCGCCCCAGATTCTCGTGGCTGGACACCCACTCCTCCGAGCCCAGCGTCGAAGCCAGAGCACACCCGAGCGACAGCTCCCCGGCGAGGACGACTCCCGCAACAATCTCCGCGAATCGGCGCACCTTGCCACTTCCGTAGCAGTCCATCATCTCCAGGCACTCGCGCTGCGTGGGCAGGCCCGTGCCACCACCGTGAGTGGCCAACACAAGCGACGGCAAGGTGACGGAGATATAGAGGTCACCTTCCGGAGTCTCTTCCATGAAGAGGTGCGCGGCGGAGGACTCCGCCAGGGCCGCCACATCCTGTCCCGTCGCGATGAACAGCGCCGCGAGCGCATTGGCGGACTGACAGCCGTTGTTGTGCGAGCCCGCGAGACTCGCTCCTTCCGTGGTGAGTCGCTGCACCAGCACCAATTGGCGCACGTGCGTGCGCATCCGCGACAGGAGCAACTCCTTCGGAACGACCGCGTCCGCCACCACGCGCTTGCCTCGGGTCCGCAGGATGTTCAGTCGGGAGGACTTCTTGTCTGTGTCGATGTTCCCATCCAGGAAGCTGGCGCGGATGGCCGGGTACCGCTCCCGAATCCAGAGGAGCGCGGCGAACACGGCCTTGCCCACCATGTTCTGCCCCGCCGCATCTCCCGTCGAGAAGTTGAAGCGCAGGAAGACCATCCGATGCACCTGGTAGGACTCGATGCGCTGGAGCTTCGCCACGTGGCTCGTCGCCTCCGCCTGCTCGGCGATGGCCGCATGGTTTGCCTCCACCCATGTCGTGAATTCACGCCCCGCCTTCGCGCTCGCGAAGACAAATACCGGCGCGCGTTGCATGGCGTCGTCCAACACCGTGCAGACCGCCCCTCCAACCTCGTTGAGGACCTTGATGCCCCGGTTGTAGCTCGCCACCATCGCCCCCTCTGTCGTGGCCAGGGGGATGAGGTACGCGCCGTGAGCATGCTCTCCCAGGATGGTGAGAGGTCCGGCGATGCCCATCGGGACCTGGGCCACGCCCATGAAGTGCTCGCACGAGTTCCTCGCATGGCCGGCATCGAACGAGTGGCGCGCCACATGCTCCAGCCGCGCCCCCGTCCACGACTCCACGTAGTCCCGCCGCGCCCGGACGATGTCCTCCGTGAAGTCATCCTCCGGACTGCGGGGGATGCGACTGTCGCGCTCCGGGTGTGCCTCCTCGATGGCCTCCGCCACATGCAGACACACGAGGCCGTGAAATCCACACTCCAGCTCCACCTCTACCCGGTGCTCTCCCTGCCCGAGCGGCGGAATCTCGGCGCGCAGACACAGCGTCCTGCGCTGCGCGAAGACAACCGGGCATTCCCGCGACAGTCGCTCGCCGCGCCACACAGGGCCCTCGTCCGACACCAGCACGACCTGCTCCAGCGGAACCTCCTTCCCATCCACCCGAACCACGCCGAGCCCGATGAGCCGCAGGTCCGTCAGGTGATTGCGCAGCTCCAACTCCACCGCGCCGCGCCGATTCCTCAAGCATCGCGCCTCCCCAGTGTTGCTCCCGACATTCCCCGTTGAAACAATCGCGTCGTTGGCCATTGCGCCCCCCTGGCCAACCCAATACGCACCCTCCCTTGGCCCGACCCGGAGCCAGCACGGCTTTTGATGGGTTCCCCCCTAAACTTGTTTCACTGGATGTTCCGCCATCTAACAGGTGACAGCGGCTCGCCCCATGAGGCAGTCCGAGCCGGGTGACGAGGCCCACTCGTCCGGCTGGGTGGGCTTCGTCTCACCACTCAGTGCAGCCCCACCCGGCTCACGGAGACCGAGGAGATTTGATCATTCCACGGCCCACCAGGCACCGCGTTGACCTCCCTCACGCTCGAGGACGTGGTGAAACACCGACCCGTCTGGTTCGGGTGCTCGCACAGCGTCGCCTGATACGGGCCCAGCACGGTGACGGAGCTCAGCGAGTCGTCGAAGCCGACGTCACTCAGCCAGCCGACGCTCGACGTCAGTCGGACGACGTTCCCCTCCTGGTGGATGTGCTCGTGCAGGTACACGCCGTCATAGGCCGAGTAGCCCTGGACCGCGTACGTGTAGCCGCCCGAAGACGTCTTGTAGCCCCGCCCGTAGTCCGAGTACGCCCAATTGGAGAGCCCGCCCGGGTCGCGCTTCACCACTACGGACCAGAGCTGGAACGGGAACCGCGAGCTCAGCCGCGAATGAAGCTGAGACGCCCTGTCGCCCGAGCCTCCGGACAATCCGCCGAGTTGCCCGTTCACGTAGCTGGCCAGATACCCGGGCCCCACCACGCTCGTCACCGTCCGCGTCGGGAAGGCCAGGTGCGTGTAGTCATCCATGGAGTCGGATTGGAAGAAGGCCCCCTCGTGGTGCATCCACCCACCCCACTCCCGCTTCAGCGCCATCACATGCCAGTTGCGTCCGGGCGCGGCGTTCTGGAGGAACGCCTGCATCCCATGCCAGCGAGACTCCGCGTCGCCGCCCATCGTGTACGCCGTGTTCCGGAAGATGGGGCCGAAGTCGGCCGGCAAGCCCTGGGAGGACGGAAGCAGCCGGACGTTGAGGGCCAGGATGGCGTCAATCAATCCCGCACCCGGGAAGTCCATCATCATGATGCCCGCGCGCTGCGCCCACCCTCCCACCAGGTGGTCGATGGCGTAATCATTCACGCCGCGATAATTGATACCCAGGATGTTGATTCCTCCCGCCACATGTAAGGGATAGGCCATGGCGGACGAACCACTCAGGAAGTTGATGGACAGGGTGGACGGCGAGGCGCCCTGCGTCCTGTCCAGGTGCGCCCGGACCTTGTTCCACTTGTCGTCGATATCCGCGAGCTGGGACACCGTCCAGTCATCCTGGAGGTTCACGGCGCCCCAGGGAATGCCGTACGTCCCTCCGGCGAAGTCGTCGACAATCACAATCCTACCGCGCACCTCGCCCAGCGTGGGCACATGCGAGCCCCGCCAGAGATAGGGGCTGTAGGCGGGCTGGTCGCGATACCACTCGAAGGTCTGCGCGAAGCCGCGCGTGTTGTCCTCCTCGGTGTGCTCCCGCTTCACCCGCATCACCACCGTCTCGGTGGGGTGCTCGTTGAGGAACTGGATGGTCGTCTGGAGGACATCGTCGAAGTTGACGTGCAGATAGACGACCCCGTGGTGGATGGTGAACCTGTCACCAATGTGCCGACAGCGGATGTCCAGCGCCCGGATGCCCGCGTCCAGCTGCTGGCGCAGCCCCAGCGACTGCGTCTGCGTCAGATCTCCCCCATAGGATTGATAGGCCATGGTGTCGTGAGTCCCAGGCAACGACAGCGCACCCAGCCCCGTCGAACTGGGAACCCAGCTCATCCACGAGGGATGACTCGTCTCGATTCCGCCGGAGTGGTTGTAGTACCGCCCTCTCGCGAAGGAGGGAGCCGCACCGACGACCAGCCCCAGGGCCACCAGGAACGCCAGGGGACGAAGGCCCGCGACAGGTGAAGACAGCGTGGACATGGATGTCTCTCGTTGACGTGTGAGCAAGCGGCGGCGACACACCCTTACCCACGAATGGACACACCAGAAATGAGGGCTGCGTGTAAAACAACTCCAAAACAGGAAAACCAACTTATATATCAAAACCACTTGAAACACGAATAAACAAGGTGCAATGAATGAGCCCCCCTTCTACTGAAAGGTCGTGCTCTTGAGAGGCAATGTCTGGAGGACGTTCTGCGCGGCGTGGGTTGGCGCCGGTCTCATGGCTTGCGGTTCAGTGCAGCCGGAAGGTGAAGCACCCCCAGCGGAGGCCAAGGACGCGGACGTCCAGGCCGCGCTGGCGCGACTGCCGGAGGTCGAGGTGGTCGGACAACAGGAAGGAGTCCCGTTCCTGATTCGCGGTGAGCTGGGGCGCCTGGCGACGGACGGGGTGTCCGCGCAGCGGGCCCGCTCCGACTCGGGCGCCGAGGCGCGTGAGGCCCTGGCGGAGATCGCCTCCGCCTTCCGCCTGCGCAACGACGACCTGGTGTTCCGCCGCGCCACGGTGGACGCGCAGGGCCGCAAGCACCTGCGCTTCCGTCAACTGGAGCAGGGCCTGCCCGTGGTGGGCGGTGAGCTGGTGCTCCACGCGGACCCGCAGGGTCTCATCTACGCGGCCAACGGCTCGGCTCGCGGTGGCACGGCGCCCTCCGCGAAGGCGTCGGTGGCCTCCGAGGCCGCGCTCACGGCCGCGCTCGCCGGCACGTCCGTCGAAGGCGCCAACGCCGAGGGCGCTCCCACGCTGGTGTTCCTGCGTCCCGAGGGCACCGAGGAGCTCCGCCTGACGTGGCAGGTGCGTCTGGTGGGCACCCGCGAGGGCATGAAGGCCGATGACCTGGTCTACGTCGACGCGCAGCGCGGCGGCGTGCTGGCCACGCATCCGCAGATCCACGCGGCGCTCAACCGCCGGGTGCACAGCGCCAACAACGGCAGCACCACGCCGGGCACCCTCCGTCGCAGCGAGGGCCAGGCGGCCACGGGCGATGCCCACGTGGACATGAACTACGACCAGTTGGGGACGACGTACAACTGCTACCAGACGCTGTTTGGCCGCGACTCGTATGACAACGCGGGCGCCGCGCTCATCAGCACCGTCCACTACGGCAGCAACTACGTGAACGCGTACTGGGACGGCACCCAGATGGTGTACGGCGATGGCGACGGGGTGAACTCCATCGAGCTGGGCAAGGACCTGGACGTCACCGTCCACGAGCTGACCCACGCGGTGACGGACACCGAGTCGGACCTCATCTACTCGGGTGAGTCCGGCGGCCTCAACGAGTCCATGTCCGACATCTTCTCCGGCGTGTGCGAGAGCTGGACGCGCAGCTGGGCCACGGACGCGGACGTGTTCATGGTGGGCGAGGACATCTGGACGCCGGGCGTCGCCAACGATGCCCTGCGCTACATGGACGACCCGGCCAAGGATGACGTGTCGCTGGACTTCTACGGCGACTACTCGTCCGGCGTGGACGTTCACTACAGCTCCGGCATCAGCAACCTCGTCTTCGCCCTGCTCTCCAAGGGTGGCACCCACCCGCGCGGCAAGACGACGAACACCGTCACCGCCATTGGCCCGGAAGCGGCCGGCCGCATCTTCTACAAGGCCAACACGGACCTCTTCACCCCGAGCACCACGTTCGAGCAGGCCAAGGCGTACACCGTCCAGGCCGCGCAGGAGCTGGGCTACAACGCCGCGACGGTGCAGGCCGTGACGGACGCGTGGGTGGCCGTCGGTGTGCCGCCCCCGCCCCCGGTGACGTCGCCGCTGAGCAACGGCGTGCCGGTGACGGGCCTGTCCGGCAGCTCCGGCAACAAGAAGTACTACACGCTGGAGGTCCCCGCGGGCCGCGCCTCGCTGACCTTCACCACCACCGGCGGCACCGGTGACGCGGACATGTACGTGCGCTTCGGCTCCGCGCCGAACTCCGGCACCTACGACTGCCGCCCGTACACCAGCGGCAACGTGGAGACGTGCACGTTCAACAACCCGCAGGCCGGCACCTGGTACGTCATGGTCAACGGCTACACGTCCTATTCCGGACTGACGCTGACGGGCACGTACCCGGGCGGTGGCGGCGGCGGCATCCCCACCACGGAGACCGCCACGGGCTCGGTGGCGCGCAACACGAACGCGCACTACGGCCCGTACACCGTCGTGCCTGGCACCACGTTCTCCGTGGCGATGACGGGCACGCGCAACCCCAACCTGTACGTCCGCTTCGGCTCGCAGCCCACCACCAGCGCCTACGACTGCCGGCCCAACCTGTCGGGAGCGGCGGAGACGTGCACGCTCACCGTGCCCGCGGGCCAGACGGCGGCCCACGTCATGGTGCGCGGCGCCAGCAACCAGGCCGCGACGTACAACCTGACCATCAACTACACGAGGCCGTAGCACCGGCTTCACGCTGAACCTCACACGGCGGGCGGCTTCCCTCGGGAGGCCGCCCGTCGTGCTTTGGGCGCAGGCGAGCAGGAGGACGAGCGCAGGGTCCGCTGGAGCCCCCCTTGTCGTGGGTGCTTGCGCGTTCCCATCGTGCCCCCATGCTCAAGCTCGACCACTTCGGCTTCGTGACGAAGGACCTGGAGAAGAGCGTGCGCTTCTACGAGGCGTGCCTGGCTCCGCTGGGACTTCGCCTCATGGAGCGCGGCGACGGGTTCGCGCTGTTCGGCACCGACGCGAAGTCGCCCTTCCTCTGGATAGGCACGCTGATACCGGAGACCTGGACGGACCAGCACGGGCCGGGACGCAGCCCCCTCCACATGGCCTTCTCCACGACGGACCGCGCGGAGGTGGACGCGTTCCACCGGCGCGGGCTGGCCGCGGGAGGCCGGGACAACGGCGCACCCGGGCCTCGCGTCGGCGCCTTCACGTACTACGCGGCCTTCCTCCTGGACCCGGACGGCAACAACATCGAGGCCTGCGTCCGGGAGATGTGACGCCGCGGCCTCAGGGCGCCTGTCCGGACAGCACCCGCTCCAGCGCGGCCGCCTGCTCGCGCTCGTCGGCATTCGAGCTCCGGCCCGCGCGCTGGGCGTGAACCTTTGCCCGGTCCGGCTCAGTCTTCGCCAGCGCCAACGCCAGGTCCAGGTTCGCTCGCGGATGGTCGGGGTGCGCCTCCAGCACCGGCGCCAGCACCTGCGCCGCGCGCGCGTCCTCCCCTCGCTCCAGCAGGGCAATCGCCAGGTCACACGCCGGGCCAGGTTCGGACGGCGCCTTCGCGTGGACCAGCTCCAGCAGCTCCTCGGCCCTCGCGCGCTCCCCCACCACCTCCAGCGCCCGTGACAGCGCGTGCATCACCCCCGCATCCCCCGGGGCCTCATGGAGCGCGGCCTCCAGCAGCCGCTTCGCCTCCTTCCCATCCCCCGCCTCCAGCCGCGCCACTCCGTCGCGATACAGGTCCGTGCCCACAAGCCCTCCTTCTCACAATGCGGTGCGTTAATCCCAAGGACGCAACTTCCACCCTACAGAGTGCGACAAACCAAGAGAAGCTTTCCCCCGGGTCCTCCATGCTCGTGCGCAATCCCCCAGTCGCCCCCCGCCGCCCGCTCTCCAACAGCGCTGAGACGCCGACCGCCGAGCGCGCCAACACGGCGGTTCCGGTCCGGCCGAACACCCAGGACACCTTCGCCCGCGGCACCAGCGCCACGGAGCGCACGGCCAAGGTCGGCGCCGCTCCCGCTGGGGACCACGGCAAGCTGATGAACGAGTACCTGACGGGTGCTCGTCCGCCTCCGGCCGACTTCGAGAAGGTCATGGGCTACAAGCCCTACGCCATCCAGACGAAGCACGGTCAGCGCATGCAGGACCCGCACGGCTCCGCGTCCGCGCCCGGCAAGATTGGCCCGGACAAGGAGTTCGACCCGGCCGCGAAGACGCACGACTACGGCTATGACTTGCTGCGCTACTACGATCGCAAGGGCACGCCCCTGGACGGCAGCGCGCGCAAGGCGGCCGACTCCCTCTTCCGCAAGGACCTGTTCGACTACGCCAATGACCAGAAGGGCTTCGGCGACAAGCTGAAGTTCAAGACGTGGGCGCAGATCTACGCCACCGCGGTGGAGCTGAACTCCCGCGTGCAGGGCTACGGCCCTCCGTGACGTCGAGCCGAGGGGCGCGGCGGCTCTCGCTCGCGCCCCCCTGGCTTCACTGCATTCCGTAGCGCCGCAGCTTGTCGTAGAGCGTGCGCAACCCGATGCCCAGCCGCTGCGCGGCGCGCTTCCGGTTGCCACCCTCGTCCGCGATGGCCTGGTCAATCGCCATCCGCTCCAGTTCCTCCAGCGTCTTGTCCGGCAGGCGCACGGTGCCCGTGGTGGGCTCGGCTGTCGTCGCTGGCGCGCTCGTGGGGTCCAGCCACAGGTGACGCGACTCCACCACCGCGCCGTCCGCCAGGATGGCCGCGCGCTCCAGGGCATTGCGCAGCTCGCGCACGTTGCCCGGCCAGGAGAAGGCCTCCAGTCGCTCGGACGCCTCTGGAGACAACTTCAGCCCCGGTCGCCCCAGCTCGTCGCCAATGCGGCGCAACAGCAGCTCCGACAGGGGGCGCAAGTCCTCGCGGCGCTCACGCAGCGAGGGCATCCGGATGGGGAACACCGCCAGCCGGTGGTAGAGGTCCTCGCGGAATTCGCCGTGGGCCATCATCGTCTTGAGGTCGCGGTTGGTCGCCGCCACCCAGCGCACGTCCGCCTCCAGCGTCCGCGTGCCGCCCACGCGCTCGAAGCGCCGCTCCTGGAGCACGCGCAGGAGCTTGGCCTGCAGCTCCGCCTTCAGCTCGCCCACCTCGTCCAGGAAGAACGTCCCGCCCTGGGCCAGCTCGATGCGACCGCGCCGCTGCGCCACCGCGCCGGTGAAGGCGCCCTTCTCGTGGCCGAACAGCTCGCTCTCCAGCAGCGTCTCCGTCAGGGCCGCGCAGTTGACCGCGACGAAGGGCCCCTCCGAGCGCTCACTCCACTGGTGCAGCGCTCGCGCGGCGACCTCCTTGCCCGTGCCGCTCTCCCCCACCAGCAACACCGTGGCCTGCGTGGGTGACACCTTGCGCAGCGCCTCCACCACCGGCCCCATCGACGGCGCGCCCCAGCTCAGCACCACCTCGCTGGTGGACTGGCGCACCTCCGTCTTCAAGTTCAAGAGCGCGCGGCGCTCCAGGGCCCGCGCCACCGTCAGCCGCAGCTCGGCCGGACTGCCCACGGGCTTGAGGAGGTACTCGAAGGCTCCGGCCTTCATCGCCGACACCGCGCTCTCCACCGAGCCCACCGCGGTGAGGACGACGACCTCCACGTCCGGCTGCTCCTCGCGCACCTTGCGCAGCAGCGTCAGCCCATCCATCCCCGGCATCCGCAGGTCTGTCACCAGCAGGTCCACGCCCTGCTTCGCCAACAGCCGCGCGGCCTCTTCGCCGTCCGCCGCCTGCGTCACCACGTGGCCTTCGACCTCCAGCGCCTCCGCGATGAACGAGCGCACGCCCTCCTCGTCATCCGCCACCAGGATGCGCGCCATGGCTCAGGTCCCCCTCGCCGGGACGGTGAGCCGGAACTCCGCGCCGCCGCCCGAATGTGTCTTCGCGCTCACGGAGCCGCCATGCAGCTCCACGATTCGCCGGGTGATGGCCAGCCCCAGCCCCACGCCGCGCAGCCGTCCGGTGACGAAGGGCTCGAAGATGCGCTCCTCGTCACCCTTCGGAATGCCCGGCCCATGATCCCTCACGATGAACACGAGCGACTGGCCCTCCTGCGCCACGTCCACCTCCACCCGCTGCCCGGCCGGGCTCACCTGCACCGCGTTGCGCAGCACGTTCTCCAGCGCCTGCTGGAAGCGTCCCGGGTCCAGCTCCCACTTCGCGCGGTCTGGCAGGTAGTGCGCATTCACGCTGGCCTCGCCCGTGGCCTCCACCGCCGCGCGCAACACCTCGTTGGGGTCCGTCCCGGTGCGCCGCAGCTCTCCACTGCGCACGAAGGACAGCAGGTCATTCATCAACTGCTCCAGCCGCACCGCCTCGCCGACGATGCGGTCCGCCTTGGGACGCAGCACCTCGTCCCGCTCCACGCGCTCCGCGAGCAACTGCGCGTGTCCCTTGAGTGAAGCCAGCGGGTTGCGCAGCTCATGCGCCAGCACCGCGGACATGGTGCCCAGCGCGGCCAGCCTCCGCCCGCGCTCCAACTCCGCCGCCAGGGCCTCGCGCTGCGCCAGGGAGCGCGAGAAGGCGAAGGCCAGACCCAGGATTCCCACGCACGACACCGCCGCGATGAACAGCAGGCGCTGCGCGCGGTCCGTCAGCTCCAGCGCGGTGACGGGCTCGTACTCGTAGCCGATGCGCAGGTTGCGGCGCGGCTCATGAGGCGTCGCCGCGTCCACGGCGGTGGGCTCGCCGCCGTTCGTCGCGACGGCGGCCTCCGGCTTGGGCTTGCGCAGTCGATGGATGAAGCGGCCTCGGCCCGCCTCGATGCGCAGCAAGGGGCCGTCCTGGATTTCTCCCAGCGAGCCTTCGCCCGCTGACTCCAGCACCTTGCCATCCTCGATGATGGCCACGTAGCGCAGGCCGCCTTCCCGGTTCGCCTCCAGGAAGGAATCCAGGGCCTGCTGGCTCGGCACGCCGGAGCCCTCCCGGAAGGCCTCCAGCCCGGCGAGCATCAGGACGTTGGCCATGCCTCGCACCACCAGCGAGGACGACTCCATCGCGGACCTGCGGATGAAGAGCACCGCGGACAGGAGCACCGCGCACATCAACCCCGCCGCCACCCAGGGCATCCAGGGACCGCGCGGTCTCCAATGGGACGCGCCGCTCATCGACGATGCCCCTTCTCGAGGTGAATCCCACTCCATGAGGTGCCTCCGCTCGCTGCGAACTCTGCATGCACGGTGCGGAATCCGCACTCTCTTCTGTCATCGCGTGGCGCCACGCGGGCTGCCCCTTGGCTGGTCGCTGTCGAGCCCATGTGCATGTCTCCCCGAGGGTGAGCGCGGCGAGGGGGCCGCGACAGTGGAGGTCGAGCAGGCCGCGACGCGAGGTGCGCCCACCCGACCCGGCCTCCTTGTGCAAGCACGAGGCCCAGCCTTCACCCGCCGCACGAGCCCCCTCGCCCCGGAGCGCGGCCCTCCGCGTCGCGCGGCCCAGGCCGGCCCAAGGCCGCGCGGACCGCATGCGGAATCCGCACTCAAGCGGCGCTTCTCGCAGGCCCACTGCGGGTTTCCCCTGGGATTTCGATGTGTTGAAAACTGGCAAGGCGCATGCAGTCACCCTGCTTCGGAACCGCCGGACGCGCCAGAAGCGCACCGGCCTTCAACGGGACATGGCTGCGATGACGATGCTCAAGAGAGCGTGGTTCAAGAGACGGCCCCACCGGATGACGGCGCTGACGCTGGGCTTGCTGGGCCTCGTCGCGACGCCGGGGATGGGCGCGGCGCAGGCGCCCACGCCCGCCACCGGCGCGGAGCAGAACAGCGCCCGGACGCAGAAGGCTCCGGCCGATGCGCCCATCCAGAAGGCGGCCCAGCAGAACACCCCCACGCCGGCCCAGGCCGCTCCCCAGAAGGCGGCCCAGCAGAACACCCCCGCGCCAGCCCAGGCCGCTCCCCAGAAGGCGGCCCAGCAGGACACCCCCGCGCCGGCCCAGGCCGCTCCCCAGGACGGCGTGCAGGCTCCGGGCCCCGCGCAGAGCCTCACGGCGCAGATCGCCGCCGAGGGAGTGACTGTCACGCTGGAGGAGGCCATCGCGCGGGCGCTCAAGACGAATCCGGCGGTGGTGCAGGCCGAGGGCTCCGTCACCAACGCCGAGTCCGCGGAGCTGAGCGCGGTGGGCGCCTACATCCCTTCCCTCTCGGCGAGCGCGTCTGGCGCGCTGTCGAGCAGCCAGCGCATCCTGGGCGACACCGGCACCGTCGTCTCCGGCTCCAGTGACACGTACGGCGCGGGCCTCTCCACATCGTGGAACGTCTTCACCGGCGGGCAGCGGAGCGCCACGCGCAAGCAGACCCGCGCGCAAACCGGTGCGGCGGGGGCGCAGCTCACCGCGCAGCGCGCCAGCGCGGTGCTCGACGTGCAGCGCTCCTTCTACGAGGTCCTCCGGGCGACGGGCCTGGAAGAGGTGGCGCGCGCGCGCATCGAGCGGGCCAGGCAGAACGAGGATGCGGCGGAGCGGCGGCTCGCGGTGGGCTCGGCGACGCGCTCTGATTTGCTGCGGGCCAAGCTGGACCACACCACGGCCCGCGAGGCGCTGCGCACGGCGGAGACCCAGCGCACCTCGGCGGCCCTGTCGCTGGGACGCCTCATCGGCGAGGACGGTCCGGCCCAGGCCAAGGCCGACGAGAACCTGGGCCCGCAGCCG
>Ga0126314_10000093_pt1 | contig 46850 bp, 43 predicted proteins | sample Plot105B_FD_92535 | JGI IMG/M metagenome (GOLD analysis project Ga0126314, IMG submission 92535) | Serpentine soil microbial communities from UC McLaughlin Reserve, CA, USA - Plot105B | ecosystem: Environmental > Terrestrial > Soil > Grasslands | place: USA: UC McLaughlin Reserve, Lake County... | reverse complement strand
TTCGGGTTGGAGCGCCAGTTGGCGAAGGCGAACGGCGTCCACGGGTCCGGGTCGAAGATGAGGTAGTTCTTGTCGTCGTCGCCGAAGTCGCGCGAGCCGTCCGCCACCACCGCCTCCAGCGCCTTGAAGCCGAAGGCCGTGTTCCAGTTTTCAATGCCCCGCTTCACCGCGCCCACCACGTCGTACTCCTGGAAGCGCGGGTCGTTCTGCACGGTGTGGATGCTGGAGGTGATGTTCCAGCGAATGGGCGTCATGCCCGGGTAGATGGCCCACTTGGAGGCCACCCGCTCCGTGTAGCTGCCCGTGTTCGGAATCAGCTTCTCCTCGCTCAGGAAGTAGTGCTCCACGTCCGGCGGCGGCGTGGGCACATAGCCCGGGCTCTCCTTGTAGCGACGCAGCGCCACGCTCAGCGTGCCCGACGTGCGGAACGGGTTCTCCTCCAGGAAGAGGGGCGCCAGGTCGTCGGGCAGGTTCGAGTAGCCGGTGAAGACCTGCTCGAAGGTGACGCCGTCGGCGATGGGCCGCAGCCGCTGCGCGAAGCTCAGCTCCACCTGGAAGTGGGCCTGCAACAGGCTCGCGTTCAAATCCCCCATCACCCCGAAGCGGTTGAACCCCGCCGCCGGGTCGATGAGCACGTACTTGTCCGAGCCCCGCCGCCGGTTGAACGCCGCATGGTCCGTGACGATGGGGTACGCCTCCACCAGGACTTGCGGCTCGAACACGTCGCTGATGACCTTGCGGTCATCCACGTCCAGGACGAACAGCTTCCCGTTCTGCTCCTTGAAGCTCACCACCCGCGTGCCCAGCGAGCTGGCCGCGTTGTAGTAGACGCCCCCCGGGTGGTTCTGCGTGAGGTACGCGGACAGGAACCACCGCTGCCCCAGCTCGCTCTTGCGGATGGCCAGGTAGAAGCTCGTCCCCGAGTCCTCCACCACGCCCTCCAGCTTCTGCTCCGCCTGGCGCTTCACCTCCGCGCTCACCGTCCGGGGCACCGCGACGAAGGCCCCGTCCAGCGCCTCCGCCGCCCCCTCCTCGGGAGGGTCCACCTGGACGGCGGGTGCCCCTCCGGTGTCACCACAGCCCGGCCCCCACAGCAGCGTCAACAACAGGGCCCCCAACAGCGAGCCCCTCGGCAAGACCTTCCGTTCGCGCATCGTGCATCTCCGGTTCCAGGTTCCAGGCTCCAGGACGCGTGGAACACACACGCCCTGGTCCGGAGAACGGCGCCCCGCCTCCAACTTCCCGGCGGGCCTCCCGCGCCCCCTGGATACCCCTCACCGGACAACCATCTCCCCACCCCCATCGACAAGAACCGGAACGCGACCTTGCGACAAATGAATCCCAGTCACTTTTGTATCTGTGTAGCCCCGGACTCAACCCACCTGGAGGGACGGACTGTCGCCGGAGCGCTGCTGACGGACGGGGGGGCCTGGAGGCGAGACTCGAGGAGCAGGCCCCAGCGCCTGCCCGCTTTAATCACTCCCGTACACTCGCAGTACGAACGGCGCTCCAGTCCCCGTCCTGGTTTGTTTGTACGCAAACCACATGGCAAAGTGGGGCGCCATGAAGTCACTTCGTCGGAGAGTCCTGCTCGCGGCCCTGGGCACGGCGCTGTCGGCGTGCGCGTCACGGCCCGCGCCCCCGGTTCAGCACTACACGTTGGGAATGTCCCGCGCGGACTACCGCGACTACGGCGGCGCCAAGTCCGACCCGTGTGACGCCGAGCAGCGCTGGCTGACGGACGAGCTGACGGCGGTCAACGGCCTGTTGGCGCGCTTCGTCAATGGGACGGAGCAGCTCTCCAATCCACGGGCGCTGGAGCACGCGCAGCAGGTGGAGCTCCTGAAGGAGGCGCAGGCCTCGCTGCCCAAGGTGATGGACGTCCACGAGGGCAACCTCCGGGGCCTGGCGCGCTGTGGCTTCAAGGACAAGGGCGCCTTCCCGGAGATTTCGCGCCGGGGTCAGGAGCTGCTGAAGGAGGCGCGGGCGCGGCTGTCCGAGTCCGACGCGGTGCTCGCGGCCGCGGCCGTGCGGGCAGCCCAGGAGAAGTGGAAGGAAGAGACGCCCCAGCGCGAGAGCACCGCGCGCGGCACGTGGTGCACGGCCAACCCCAAGGTGGGCGAGGCGACGGTGTTCTACGCGCGCCAGGGCCTGTCGGGCGACACGACGTGGCACTTCTGCGACGGGGCCCGCGTGGAGCAGCGCGCCGGCGCGGAGCCGACCTTCGTGGAGCCGGAGGACCTCAACCGCAGGGACCGACGGAAGGTCCAACCGCCCCGCTACCTGGAAGCCGCCGCCAACTTCCCCGCCGAGGAAATCGACCGGCCGCCGGATGGAACCGCCCCGAAGAGCGCCTCACCGACGCCGTGACGTTCTAGAGTCCTGGACTCCACCGGGCGCCCCGCTACCCAGGTCGCCCCCCTTCCCAGGGCCCGCCGTCATGCGACACGCCGCCACCGTCGCCTTCGCGCTCCTCTTCTGTCTGCCCGCGCTCGCCGCGAAGCGCCAGGGCACTTGCGAGGTCCGGGTGATGGGAGGCGTGCAGATGGCCTTCACGGGCGAGGGGGGGACCCAGTCCGCCACCTCGGACCACTGGGTGTCGCCGGAGGAGATGAGTCAGCTCCTCGCGAAGGTCGCCAGCAAGTCCAAGAAGGACCCCAGCAAGACGCAGGCGGCCCTGGCGAAGCAGGCGGCGCGCGGCGCGGGCCTGGTGGGTCCCCTGTCCCTGCACTGCATCAGCGCCTCGGACGGCGCGCTGGGCAGCCTCAGCATCCTCCCCGGGACGAACACGAAGGAGAGCATCCCCTTCAAGCCGGGCACGTACTCGCTCGTCACCTTCGAGGAGAAGCGCGGCCAGCTTCCCGTGGCGCTGCGCCTCAAGGGCATCAACTACATGCTCACCGAGCCGGGCGTGCTGGTGCTCACCCGCTTCGACAACACCGGCGTCGCGGGCACCTTCACCTTCAACGCCCGGACGCACGACTCGGCGAACAAGCCCGGCGTCACCGTCCGCAACATCCGCATCGCGGGCAGCTTCGACATCCCCTGCGGCATGAAGACGCGCGTCTGCCGCTAGGCGGCCGGGAGCAGCCCCAGGCGCCGCCAGTGCGCCAGGTAGCGCCCCAGCAGCGCCTCATCCATCTTCCGGAAGCCGGCGTCATGCCCCTGGAGCGCGTGGAGCGTGTTGCGCGCGTCGTACACCGGCATGTCCTCGTACAGCTCCCACCGCGTCGCCTCGCCCGCGTAGACCTGCTCGTACAGCATGGGCACCAGCGGGCAGAGCGCGTTGTCGGCCACGCGCGCGTCGCGCATCAGCCGCTCCACCCATTCCTTGTAGGACACGCGCGGGAGGGGATGACCGCACCGGGCCAGCAGCGTGTAGAAGTCGTTGAGGTCCACCGAGTCCTCCGGACGTGGCGGCACCAGGTGGTACGCCTTGCCCACCGCGCCCTCGCGTGAGGCGATGCCCAGGATGGCGCGGCTGACGAAGTCCACCGGGACGAACTCCTTGCGCTGCCGGGGCAGGTCCGGGACGGCCCCCAGTTGGATGCAGCCCCGGATGAAGCGGGCCACGAAGTCGTCGGCGTTCCCGACGCCCGTGCGGCTGTCGCCCATGATGAAGCCCGGCCGGTAGACGCTCACCGCGAGCCCGCGCGCCGCGGCCTCCCACACCCGCTGCTCCGCCACCCACTTGCTCGCCGAGTAGCCGATGTCATAGCGCAGGCACTCCACGTGGGCGTCGAGTCCCTCGTCCTCGCGCACGTGCTCGCGGCCGTTGATGTACCCGGTGGGGCCGAACACGGCGATGGTGGACACGTAGTGCACGGGCTTGGGCCGTCCCTGCATGGCCAGCCGCAGCACCTGCGTCGTCCCCTCCACGTTGGCGGCCCGGTGCGCGGAGTAGGGCTGCACGTAGTTGACGTGCGCGCCGACGTGGAACAGCGCCTCCTCGCGCGCGGCCAGCTCGTGGAACTCCGATTGCGACAGGCCCAACAACGGCGAGCCCAGATCTCCCAGCACCGGCTGCAGCCGCCCCACGAAGGACGCCTCCCAGAGGCCGTACTTCTCCAGCGCCTGACGCAGCCGCGTGTATCCCGTCTCCACATCCCGGGCCCGGACGAGACAGGCCACCCGCGCGCGCGTCGTGCGCAGCAAGTCCCTCAGGAGGAAGGCCCCCAAAAAGCCCGTCGCTCCCGTGAGGAAGATCCGGTCCATCACCTCCAACGGGACGGCGCGGAGCGCGGCCCGGGCAGGCGCCGGACGAAGGTCCTCGGGAAGTCGCGCATCCGCCCGCCACGTCTCCGGGCCGTCCTCCGCGCGTCCAGGACTCGTCACGCCGGAGCGCGCCCGCCGCACCACGTCCAGGAAGGCCCCCAGCGTGCGCGCCTCGTAGAGCGAGTACGCCGACAGCCCCAGGCCATACAGCTCGCGCAGCCGCATCACCAGGCGCGCCGCCAGCAGCGAGTTCCCACCCAAACGAAGGAAGTCATCCTCCAGCGAGGGCGACTCCAGACCCAACAGCCCGGCCCACACCGCGCCCACCTCCGCCGCCAGGGCGTCCTCGGGAGCCCAGCCCGACGCCACGTGCTCGGGAGCGCTTCTCGGTGACGCCTCCGCCGGGAGCGCGTCCCGGTCCACCTTGCCATTCACCGTGGTGGGCAGTCGCTCCAGCTCGTGGATTCGCGCGGGCACCATGTACTCCGGCACGCGGGCGCGCAGCGCGTCCTGGAGCGCCGCGCCCGTGCCCGCGGACGGCGTCTTCGGAACGACGTAGGCCACGAGCGACTTCTCGCCATCCTCGCGCTCCTGGAGCGTCACCACCGCGTCCCACAGCAGGCCGCTCTCCAGCAGCAGGCGGGACACCTCCTCCAGTTCGATGCGATGGCCGCGCAGCTTCACCTGGTAGTCCGCGCGCCCCAGGAACTCCAGCGTGCCGTCCTCTCGCCACCGAGCCAGGTCTCCGGTCCGATACAGCCGGAGCGGAGGACCGGGCACCAGCTCGGCGACGACGGGGAAGCGCTCCTCGGTCAGCTCCCGCCGGTGCAGGTAGCCACGCGCCAGCCCCGCTCCCGCGATGCACAGCTCCCCCATGCCTCCCGGCTCCACGGGGCGCAGGTCCGGCCCCAGGACGAAGGCCTGCGTGTAACGCGTGGGCCGGCCGATGGGCACGGAGCCCGACAGCACATCCCCTCGCGACACCTCGTGCGCGGTGGTGATGGTCGTCCCCTCCGTGGGGCCGTAGACGTTGAGCAGGTGCGCGGGAGGCCCGCTCTCCAGCACCGCGCGGAAGGTGCGCGGGTTGGCCCGCTCACCCCCCACCAGCAGATACTTGAGTCGCCCGAAGGCGTCCGGACAGCCCTGCGCCACCAGGTTGAACAGCGCCGTCGTCATCAGCAGCACGGAGACGCGCGTCTCCCGCAGCACGTCGCGAAACATCGTCGCGTCCAGCACGCTCGACCTGGGCAGCAGCACCAGCGACGCGCCGTTGAGCAGCGCGCCCCAGACCTCGAACAGCGCCGCGTCGAAAGCGTGGTTGGAGATCTGCGCCACCCGGTCCGTCGAGTCGATGCACACGTAATCCGTGTCGACCACCAGCCGGCGGATGCCGCGTGCGACCAACTCGATGCCCTTGGGCCGGCCCGTCGTCCCGGACGTGTAGAGCACATGCGTCCTGCGCCCCCCATCGCCTGGCGGCGCCACGAGGACGTCGGGCTGCCTCGCCACCTGGTCCGCGTCACGCTCCAGGCACAGCCGCTTCGCGGGCCCCTCACCACAGCGCGCCTCATCCGCCAGCGTCCCGGTGAGCAACACCTGCGCGCCGCTGTCCTTCAGCACGTAGCCGATGCGCTCCGGCGGGTGCTGGAGGTCGACGGGCACACACGTCGCGCCGAGCTTGCAGAGCGCCACCTGCGCGACAATCGCCTCGATGCCCTGCCCCAGTCCCACCGCGACCGGCGTCTCCTCGCCCACGCCCAGCGCGCGCAGCGCCCCCGCCAGCTGGCTCGCGCGCCGATTCAGCGCGTCGTACGTGACGCGCTTCGTCCCCTGCCGCAACGCGATGGCCTCCGGCCGCGCCTCCACCTGACGGGCCCACAGTTCAGACAACCCCGCGTCTCGCGCAAACAAATCGAACCGACCCAGCCGCGAAACATTCGGTGAAGCCACTTTCTCGGACATCGCGCCCTCCTCGCCAAAAGACAACCAATCCCGAGCCGCCACGAAACAGTCGCGGAAATCAAAATACAAACACGGCATTCGTCATGTCAATTTCCGACACCCGAAGCTGTCTTTGATTCCATTGCGGGCAAGGCTGTATTGGAGGTGCGGGCCTCGCTCGCCGGACCGCCGCGACGCGGTCCGGCGAGCATGGTGGCTCAGAGCTCGTTGAAGATGAGCAGGCCGCGCGCGGACTCGACGACGTAGAGGTAGCCATCTCCCGGCAGGCGAATGCCGAAGGCGCCCTGGAAGACTCCATCCGTGCGTCCCGGGTCTTGCTCCCGGAAGACGTTGTAGTGGGCCACCTGCCGGGGCTGGGTGGGATTGGCCACGTCCAGCACCCGCACACCCTCCTGATACCAGGCGATATACAGCCGCGTGCCCTTCAGAATCAGGTTGTGGATGGAGGACACGGGCCGCAGGCGGTGCTCCCCAATCTTCACGATGTTCGAGGGGTCCGTGACGTCGAGCACTCGCAGGTGGGAGCCGGCGAACTCGCCGCCTTCGAACGCGATGGTGCGCCCGGCGAACGTCCCCACCGCGCTGTGGTGCGAATACACATCGCGGTAGGTGTACTGGCCCAGGAGCTTCGTGTCGTCGAGCCGGCTGATGTCGACGACGGCGTAGCCGCCCTGTGCATTGCTGACGTAGAGCCGGTCCTCGTACACGAACTGGTCATGGGGCCCTCCCGAGTTGAACTGGTCCGGCAGGGTGATGCTCTGCAAGGGCACCGGCTCCAGCGGATTGGCGAGGTCGTAGATGTCCGTCCTGCCCTCGTTGGCCGTCGCGTACAGCCGGCCGCCGTGGACCAGCACGGTGTGCACGCCGTAGTCACCCGAGTACAGGGAGCGGATGAAGACCGGCTCCGCAGGCTGGGAGATGTCATAGACGACGATGCCCGCGACGTCGCTGGCGATGTACAGCGCGTCCTCGTGCGCCCAGACCCCGTTCCAATAGTTGTCCCCAGGGATGCTGATGGACTTCTTGAGGACGGGGTTGCGCTTGTCGGTGACGTCGAAGACGGTGAGCCCGCCGGCCTTCCCGGTGAGCGATTCGGACACGGAGACGACATAGGCGTGGTTCTTCGTGACGTAGACATCCACCGGCTTTCCGAGCGCCACGTGGCCCTCCGAGACGAGCGTCATGCCTCCGGAGGACTCCGGCTCGCCCGCGTGCCACACCATGCGGTGCGCCTCGAAGGTGCCTCGCTGATTGACGTTCCCGGCGGCGTTGCACGTCACATAGCAGCCGGTAACCGTCTCCGGCGTGGGCCGCTGGCAGCCGGCATACACCCGTGACACCGCGGTGCCCGTGGTCGAGCCGGAAGAGATGAAGAAGGTCCCCCCCTCGGTCCGCCGGTTGATGAGCGGTCTGGACGCCAGCGTGCCTCCGTCACCCGAGCCGTTCAGCATGAAGCCGATGCCGGTGCCGAAATTCACCTGCGTCCCTCCATCTTGCAGCCGCGACTCGTAGCGCTGACCGGCCTGGTAGATGCCCTCCTGCTCCACGAGCGCCAGCGCTCCCGTGTCACACGCCGACAGGTCGAAGCTCTCGGGCCCGAGTCCCTCACACCGCAGGGGTGTGCTCACCTCGCGCACGGAGCAGGGCGCATAGGGGCCCTTGTCCAGCCAGTTGCCATACTCCTCCAGGGGCGTGGCGCCTCCATCCCAGCCACCCTCCACGCCGGCATCGGATTCGCCCTTGGGCGCGTCCTCACAAGCAGACAGCACGCCTCCTCCCAGGACACAGGCCAACAACCAGACACGGACACGAGTGGACGACATCATTGGGCACCTCACCGAGGGGAATGTCGGAGTACGAAATCCGCCGCCCACCTGGGTCGCGCCCACAGGGCACGTGACTCCAATGCTTGTCGACCGAGGCCCATCTCCCGACCTGCCCCGCAGTCACACCCGAAATGGCCGATTCAGGTCCTGGAATTGCAGTCCGGGTCTCTCTGCTCCGCTGAGACAAGAGGCGGCCTGCCACTCCTGCGACCCACGGGAGCCTCGGGCTACGCTGGCGCTCGTCGTCCCCTTCCCCTCAAGGAGCTGCCCATGAATGCTCGTCGCGTCCGTTCGTTCGTCCTGGCCTCGCTGTCCGCCATGGCCCTCATGGCCTGTGGGGCGGGCGCTCCCGAGGCCGAGCCCGTGAGCCCGGAGACGTCCGAAGTCGAGTCCACCTCCCAGGCCCAGACGTCCTGCGTGGACGAGTGCTACCAGGCCCACTCCTGGTGCCCGGTGCAGTGTCAGGCGACCAGCGAGCAGTGCGCCGCGGCCATCTCCATCTGCTACGACTCGTGCAATCGCGGTGTCGGTCCCTGGCTGCCCTGCTGAGTCGCGGCCCCACCGCCCGGGTGAAGCGAGCTGTCCACCCGGGCGGAGTGGCACGGCGTCAGAGGGAGTGGCTGAGCATCCAGGTGTAGATGTCGTGGCCCGCGGAGCCGCTGTACGTCCGGGACCAGGAGTCATGTCCAACGCCCTGGTAGAGCGTGAGCAGGGCGGCGGGGTTCGCCCGGGGGTTGCAGGTGTTGTTGAGGGTGTCGACGGGGTCGATGGACCCCCACTGGGACACCGTGCCATCCGAGGTTCCGTGGAAGGCCCACACCGGGACATTCCGCAGATTGCAGACGGGAAGGCCGTTGCCATTGCCCGCGATGGGGACGATGGCCGCGAGCTTCTGCGGATAGGTGGCCGCGTAGCCCCAGGTGATGAAGGCCCCGGCGGACAGCCCGGTGAGGTACACGCGGGCCGGGTCGATGCGGTAGTGGCTCTTGGCGAACTCGATGACCGCGTCGACTTCGGTGTACGGCCACCACGCGCTGCCTCGCTGCGGCGCCACCAGCACGAAGGGGAAGTGTCGCCCGTTGCGGGCGAGCAGCGGAGGCGCGGTGGTGGTCATCACCCGCTCCAGGCTCAGCGGGGTCCCATCCAATGTGCCGTTGCCCTGCTGTCCCTCGCCGCCCAGGAACACGACGAGCGGATAGGTCGCCGTGGGATTGTCGTCGTAGCCCTGCGGCAAATACTCCCAGTAGCCATGGCTCATCCCAGGAACCGTGTTGATGGGACGCGGGAGGATTTGCCCCTGTGCCGCCAGGGCCACGTGTGAAGCGAGCAGGACACATCCCAGCACGATGCGATGCGGTGTCGTCATCCGGTGCCTCTCCAGCTTGAGTGGATAGAGATACCTTAGTTACTCAGTTGCATGTTTGGAATAGGCCCCGGCTTCGTGGTGCGCGCCGACATGCGGACACACGTCGCCACATGCCATTCCTCACGGAGTGACTGTCCTGGTGTGTGTGATGAGGGCATTGCCCCGCTGGCGCATCAGAACAGACGTGCCAGCGGGGATTGGGGCCGAGGCGTCAGCGACCGCTCAGACCCGTCCGACGACGCGCGGCGAACCATGCGAGGCCGAGGAACAACCACGGAAGGAAGGCAGTGGAAGACGTCGACTGGCAGCCACAGCCTCCCGTGTCGGGATTGGGGCCCGCGCCGCCCGCGTCCACGGGGCCACTGTCCTGACCATCCGGGCAACGGCCTCCATCACAGCGGGAGGTTCCGCTGTCTTCCGGGCCGGGGCACTCGCCTCCGTCGCAGCTTGGGATTCCGCTGTCGCCTTCGCCAGGGCACTCACCTCCGTCACAGCTCGGAGTACCGCTGTCACCTTCGCTGGGGCACTCACCTCCGTCACAGCTCGGAGTACCGCTGTCGCCTTCGCTGGGGCACTCGCCCCCGTCGCAGCTTGGAGTTCCGCTGTCTCCTTCGCCAGGGCACTCGCCTCCGTCGCAGCTCGGAGTTCCGCTGTCTTCCTCACCAGGACAGTTGCCGCCATCACATCCAGGAGTTCCGCTGTCTTCTTCGCCAGGGCACGCACCTCCGTCACAGCTCGGAGTGCCGCTGTCTTCCTCGCCAGGACACGCGCTGCCCTCGCAGCCCGCATCGCCCGGTCCTCCATCCACGCCACCATCCGCGGGCGGCGCGAAGTAGGCATGAGCCACGAAGATGGCGGTGCCCCACTCCTCCTGGTCATTGTCCGGTGGCGCCAACCCCGCGACGACGGACACGTCGCCTCGCGGGCTGATGCTCACGCTTCCAGCGAACACGGGGCTGCTCGGTGTCTCCTGGTCGATGCGCGCGGGCCCCTGGTCCGAGTCGACGACGTCATGCTCCGACACCACCCGCCGAAGCGTTCGCCCGTCGCTCACCCACACCGCGCGCCGGCCGTCGCTGTCGATGGCCCGGAAGGCGATGAGCCCCTCGTCATTCATGTCCGGAGGAAAGAACTCCACCTCCCTGATTCCCTCCTGCCCGTTCCGCGCCACCACCCGCAGCTCCGTCCCATCCCACAGAAAGACGGTCGTGAGGTTCGGCCCCGCGCCCACCCTCGCCGTCGCGATGAAGGCCACCCGGCCCAGGTTGTCGAGCGCCGGCTGCACGGACGCGAACCGGTAGATGGGCGACGCCGCGTCCCTGCCTCGCGATTGAGCAATGAGCCGGGACGTCCCATCCGCGCTGAAGACGCGCAGCTCCTGGTAGTACTCCGAGCCGCCAGGCGCCAGGTCCCCCACCCCCGCCATCTGCCCCAGGTCATTGAGCGCCGGCGAATAGAGGAACTCGTAGGGGCTCGTCTCGTCGAGCGTCTTCTCCTTCGCCAGATACGTCGTCGTCCAACCCGCGCCCTGCGGCGTCAGCACGACGTAGCCGCGACCGACGAAGTTGAAGGTGACCCGGAACCCGAGCTGCCCCGCGTCGTTGAGCGCCAGGCTGGACCAGTCCGACGCCCCGAGCGGCTCGCGGACGATGCGCACGTCCTCCGGGGCTTCGGAGCGCAGCAGATAGATGCCATTGCTCGTGACGGCGGCGGCCCCCGTGACGGCGAACGCGACGACCCCGTCCGAGTTCAACCCCGGGTCACTCGCGCGTGCATCCTCTCCCAGGTCCGGCAACACGTAGCGGTGGTGGCCCGCCGAATCACTCCCCCACCAGATGGCGTTGGGCCCCTCGGGCGTAATCGACAACCGGAAGGCCACCCGCCCGTCCGCGACCACCGGCACCTGGAGACTTCCCGCGAGCAGATTGCCCGGCTTCAGGTTGTACGCACCGGACTCATTGCCCAGCAGGTTGGTGCGGGCCTGGAGCTGGAGCGTGTAGTGCTCCGGCAGCTCGGCCCGAGCACCGGGAGTCAGCGCGAGCCCTCCCATCCCCAACATCACGGCGGACTGGCGCAGCAACGTCCGTGCTCGTCGAATCCACGTCACGTCACGCATGGGCGGAACCCTCCGCTGCCTGTAGGGCGCGAAGGCTACCACTCAGGGACAGCGCTCACGGAGTCGCGACGGGTGCGCTCGCCGTCTCGTCCTCCGGCAGGCCCAATCCCATGTTCAAGTTCCCGCCCGCTTGAAGGTCTGCCGTGCGGCAGGACTCCAGATAGCCCGCCCCGCGAGCACAGATGGTCAGCCGCCCTGACGGGACGTTGGGGAAGTAGGCCATGCCATGCTCGTCCGTCCGCGCCTGCTCTGGAAACACGACGCGCGGCTTCCTCTCCAACATGATGCCCACCGCCACGCCGCGCAGGGGATACCCATCCCATCCCCGCGTGGCCCTGACCTCAACGCGCCCCGGCTCCGCCGGTGTGGACACCGGGGACTCGGACGGCTCGGAGGGAGTCGTTGGCGCCTGGGGCCGCTGCTTCTTCACGATGCGAGGACTGCCCTGCCCCACGCTGGGACGCGCGGGGCCCGCCGGTCCTCGTGACTCCGGGGGGCGCAAGGAGGTGCGCAGAAAGGCCGCGAGCGAGAGCGACAGCACGACTCCCGCGAGAGTGACACCCCATCTCCCCGCTGGTGACATCGGGTGTCCCTCCCTGAACCGCCTTTGACGAGGACACGGCGGTCGACCGCTGAAAGACTAGCACCCCAGGTCCGCGACACGCTCGCGGCCAGGAGGTGTGCATGTCGTGGTGGGTCTATGCCTTGCTCTCCGCCCTCTTCGCGGCGCTCACCGCCGTGCTGGCGAAGGTCGGCGTCGAGGGAGTCCCCTCCACGCTCGCGACAGCCCTGCGCACCTGCGTGGTCCTCGTCTTCGCCTGGGGCATCGCCCTGGCCCGGGGAGAACACGCCGCCCTGCCCTCGCTCAGCCGCAAGACGCTCTTGTTCCTCGCCCTGTCGGGCATCGCCACCGGCCTGTCGTGGCTGGCCTACTTCCGGGCCCTCCAGCTCGGACCCGCTTCACGGGTGGCGCCCATCGACAAGCTCAGCCTGCCGCTGACCATCATCCTCGCCGTCCTCCTCCTGAACGAGTCGTTCTCCTGGAAGCTGGGGGCGGGCGTGGCGCTGATGGTGGCGGGCGCCCTGCTGACGCTCCGCTGAACGCTCGGGCGCGCGGCCCGCATCGAAATTCCGCGACGTCGCCGGGGACTGGTAGGGTCCGGCGCCGCTCACGATTCCCCCCGCTTCCGCGGCACACGAGGTCCCCCGCATGGAGATGCTCTGCACCTTGCGCAGCGTCACGGTGGCGCAGCGCGACGCCTTGCTTCAGGCCCCCAAGCGCCTGGACGACTTCCTCGACGACGAGGAGGACTTCGGAGACCCGAAGGGTGGAGCATTCCTGGAGCTGGACATCGGCGAGGCGTGGCACGGCCTCCAGTACCTGCTCACCGGCACGCCCTGGGAGGGCAGCGCCCCGCTGGACTTCCTGGTGCGCGGCGGCGTGGACGTGGGCGACATTCCCTCCGACGAGGGCACCGCGCGCGTCTTCTCGCCCGAGGAGGTGAAGGCGCTCGCCACCGCGCTGCGCCAGGTGTCCGAGAACACGCTGCGCCGCCGCTATGACGCGGTGGAGATGCAGGCCCAGGACATCTACCCCGGCACCTGGGAAGAGCCGCCCGACGACGCGGACCCGCTGGAGGAGATGGTCTCCTACTTCGACGAGCTCCAGAAGTTCATGGCCCAGATGGGCAAGCGCGGGGACGCGCTGCTGGTGCACATCGGCTGAGGCACCGGGGGCGCACTCGCGTCAGCCCGTCACCACGTCGTGCCCCAGCTTCACCACCAGCGCCAGCACCACGACGAGCACCACGATGCGCACCAGCCTGTCGCCGCCCTTCACCGCCAGGTGCGCGCCCAGCCACGCGCCGGTGAACTGCGCGGCGGCCATGGGCAGGGCCACCTTCCACAGCACCACGCCCTTGAGCGCGAAGAGCGCCACGGACGCCAGGTTGGAGGCGAAGTTCACCACCTTCGCGTCGGCGGAGGCTCGCGCCAGCCCGTGGCCCAACAGTGTGTTGAAGCCGACGATGAGGAACGTGCCCGTCCCCGGTCCGAAGAACCCGTCATAGGTGCCCACGGCCAGCGCGATGAGCGAACCGATGGCGAGCGCGCGCGGACGAGGTGAGGGCTCCGCCTTCTCGCCGGAGGCCGAGGGGCGACGGAACGCGAGGAACACCGCCACCGCGATGAGCAGCACCAGCACCAGCGGCTTGAGCACCTCCGGCTTCACCAGCAACACCAGCGCGGCGCCAGCGAATGCGCCTCCGAGGCCGAAGGGGAACGTCACACGCGCCAGGCGCCAGTCCACCAGCCCCGCGCGCGAGAAGCGCACCAGCGCGGCGAACGAGCCGAAGACGGACTGGCCCTTGTTGGTGCCCAGCGCGACATGGGGTGGCAGACCCACCGTCAGGAGCGCCGGCAGGGTGATGAGCCCGCCTCCTCCAGCGATGGCGTCCACGATGCCCGCCAACAGCGCGGCGACGCACAGCAAGAGGAGGTGCTGCGCACTGACGTCCACCACCAGTTGGTCCACCCTGCGTCTCCCTCGGCTCGAACGGCGCCTGGGTACCACGCGCCAGGAGCGCCGTCGCGCCTGCCCGCTTCTTGCGTCACCGCGCTCCTTGGGCGTCAATGCCCCTGCGGAACTCCCCTGCCCTCCGAGGTCACCATGCTCGCCTCCCTCATCACCGTGCTGGCGCTCTCGCTGGGCTCGGCACCGCCCTCCCAGGACCCCAACGCGCCCTCCTGCCGCTCGATAAACAGCCAGACGGCCTGTGGCTATGGGTGCAAGTCGGATTCGAACCGGGCCCGGTGCGCGCAGACGCCGCAGGGGCGCTGTCAGGTGGTGGATGGGCAGGCGGTGTGCTTCGACCCGCCGGCCTACGTGGTGAAGGCGTACGGCGCGTCGCTGCCGGAGCCCGAGTGCAAGGCCATCGATGGCGTGGTGGCGTGCGGCTACAACTGCGCGACGCAGCCGGGTCGGGTGAAGTGCGCGAAGTCGCCGGCCGGGGTGTGCCGGGGCCGCAGCGGCGAGGTGGAGTGCTTCGACCCTCCGGCGGTGGTCTTCGCCGTCTACGGCAAGGACACGCCCCGGGCGGACTGCCGCAGCAACAGCGTGGAGCTGACGTGCGGCTACAACTGCCTGAACGTCCCGGAGGGGGTGCGCTGCAACAAGACGCCCGCGGGGGTGTGCAAGATGGCCAGTGGCCGCATCACCTGCTTCGACCCGTCTCCGGCCGCGCTGTGCGCCTGGAAGCGCACCCTGCCCGCGCCCGAGTGCCGCAACAGCGAAGGCGGGCCGGTGTGTGGCTACGGCTGCACCACGGCGTTCTCGAAGTCGGCGTGTGCGTCCACTCCTGCGGGGCTGTGCAAGGTGTTCGACAGCGAGGTGGCCTGCTTCGACCCCCCGGCCGAGCAGCAGGCGGACGCCGCGTGCCTGTCCGTGCTGGGGCTCGCCGCCCTCGACGGCGCCACCCCCTGACGCTCCGTATGAGCACACCGCCCCGACGTCTCCTTTGACCCGTTCGGAGAGAGCGGTAGGGTTCCGTCTTCTCGCAGCTCGAACGGAGTAGAACCGCACATGGCGGAGGGAGACGTCCGTCAGTACTGGGTTCGCAACGACAGGGGCACCCTGTGGGGGCCCCTCACCCTGCCGACCATCGAGCTGCTCATCGACAGCGGCTCCATCAAAGGGAAGCTCCAGGTCTCCGAGGACGGCATCAACTTCGCCTTCCCCTGGCGCTTCCCGGAGGCCCGCGACACCTTCCCCCGGGAGCTCTGGGGTGACGGGGCGCCCGACGTGCCCCGGGGTGCCGGGAGCGCGCCCGCCATCGGTCAAAGCCAATGGACCGGAGCCGACGGCGGAGCACCCGTGGCGGGTCCCGGTGCGAATCCCGGTGGCGCACCCATGGCGGGCCCAGGCGCGAACCCCGGCGGCATGCCCATGGCAGGTCCTGGTGCGGTCGCGAGACCCGGGCAAGGGGCGGCGCCGATGGCGGGGCCTGGGACACGTCCTGGAGATCCTCGCGTCCCTGGCAACCCCATGGCCGCGCAGCAGGGTGCGCGCCCCGGCGTCCCGGGGGCCGTGCCCGGAGCGCCCAACGTCGCCGCGCGTCCAGTCCCCGGAGTCGCCACGGCACCTGGAGTCGCCACGGCACCCGGAAGGCCACCGACGGCCCCTGGAGTGGGAGTCGCGCCGCAAGCAGCAGCCGCCGCGCGTCCAGCCGGGGTGCCTGGTGCGCCCCAAGCCCCCGGAGGAGTCGCGCCGCAACCGGGAGCACCCGCCGCGGTCGCGCGTCCCGCTGGAGCGCCCCAAGCACCTGGAGTCGCGCCGCAAGCGGGAGTCGCCAGCGCGGGAACAGGTCCCGCCCGGGCGCCCGGTTCCCCCCAGTCAGGGAGCCACGCCGCCGTCGTGACGGAGGCCTCGGGCTATGCGGTGCCGGCCCGGGGGCAGCTCGAGCAGACCTCGCCACTGAACCTCTACGGGCGAGTGGCCTCCGCGGAGCTCACGGGGCTGCTCACGCTCACGCTCTCCGACCGGGTCACCCTGATTCACTTCCGCAAGGGCAACCCGGAGTATGTCGACTCGACGCATGCCGAGGACGCGCTGGGCACCTCGCTGATGGGCGCGAAGCTGCTCACGCCCGAGCAGCTCCAGCAGGCCGAGTCCGCGAAGGACCGCTTCGGTGGCGACCTGCTCGCGGCGCTGTTCGGCCTGGGCCTGCTGCAACCCGCCAGCGCCTTCGCCATCCTGGCGCAGCGGGCCTCCAGCATCCTGTTCAAGGGGCTGCGCGCCGAAGCGGGCACGTTCACCTTCGAGGTCCGTGAGCTGGCGGGCAACAAGTCCATGCCGCTGGGCAACCGGTGGGCCGTGCTCAGCGACACCGTGCGCCGCATGCCGTCCACGGAAATCAAACGCCGGCTCATGCCGGTGCTCCAGCTCCCCATCATGAAGGCGGGGGGCATGGTGGCCGCGAGCGACCTGCGCCTCACGCCGCACGAAGTCCGGGCCCTCACCGTCATCGACGGAGTGCGCTCGGTGAACCAGCTCCTCACCGACTTCCCGCAGGACGCCGACCACCTGCTGCGCATCGCGTTCCTCCTCCGGGAGCTGGACGCGGTGTCCTTCGCCGCGGTGTCGCCCAGCAGCGCCGGTCCTCGTCCCGCGGCCCCACCGCCTGGTGCCACCGCCGCGAGCCCACAGCCCGCGCCCGGTGCGGCGGCCCAGGCCCCTCGTCCTGGCAATCCACCCGGCGTCGGAGCGGCTCCCGCTGGAGCAGCCCACCCCGCCCCGGGAGCGGCCCCCGGGAATCCCCCGGGTGCCGGCACTGCTCCCACTGGAGCGCCCCGCCCCGCCCCGGGAGCAGCTCCCGGGAATCCTCCCGGAGTCGCCGCTGGAGCCGCGCGTCCTGGCAATCCTCCCGGTGCGGCCACCGCTGGAGCCGCGCGTCCCGGCAATCCTCCGGGAGTGGCGACCGCTGGAGCCGCGCGCCCCGGCAACCCTCCTGGAGTGGCGACCGCCGCCGGAGCTGCTCGCCCCGGCAATCCTCCCGGAGTCGCCGCTGGAGCCGCCCGCCCTGGCAACCCTCCAGGAGCCGCGCCCCGGCCGGCCGGCCCTCCGACGGTCGGTCCAGCCGCGGGTGCCGCGCCGCCCACCGTCACCGCCAATGCGCCGGGCTCCGACGAGATTCCGTCGCTGCGTCAGCTCGTCATGGTGCTCAAGCAGCAGAACCACTTCCAGCGGCTGGGGTTGGCGGAGAAGGCGGACTCCAGCGCCGTCAAGGTCGCCTACTTCCGGCTCGCCAAGCTCTACCACCCGGACACGCTGCCGCAGGGCGCGCCTCCGGAGTTGGAGAAGCTCAAGGCCGAGGTGTTCGCCTACATCGGCGATGCCTACCGGACGCTGTCCGACGACAAGAGCCGCGCGGCCTATCTGGAGGAGCTCCAGAGCGGCGGCGCGGGAGCCGAAGTCGACATCAACGCCATCCTCCAGGCCGAGGAGCTGTTCCAGAAGGCGTGCATCCTCGTGAAGGCGCGCAAGTTCCCCGAAGCGGTGAAGATGCTGAACGAGGCCATCCAGCTCAACGCGGAGGAGGCGGAGTTCTACGCGTGGCGAGGCTACGCGCGCTTCTTCACGGCGCCGGACAAGAAGGCGGCGCAGCCGGAGGCATTCCGGGAAATCCAGAATGCCATCAGGCGCAATGAGCGCTGTGCGCCCGCGCACTACTTCCTCGGGGTGATTGCGAAGCTGTCGGGGGACGTCCCGGGTTCGCTCAAGCACTTCAAGCGGACAGTGGAGCTTCAGCCGGACCACATCGACGCGCAGCGGGAGATTCGCATGGCGGCCCAGAAGAAGTAGGGTGCGCCCCCCATCCGGGAGGGGCCTGGGGCCCCGCCGGACGTATCGAAGGAGTTTGCAACGTGCCGCTCACCGGGAAGCAACGCCGCCAACTGCGCGCGCTCGGACACCATCTGGAGCCGGTGGTCATCGTCGGTCAATCCGGCGTCACCGAGGGCGTCATCGCCGCCGTCGAGCAGGCGCTGCATGACCACGAGCTCATCAAGGTGAAGCTCAACGAGGGTCCGGAGACGCGCCAGGAAGCCGCCGCGCGCATCGCCGAGGGAACGGGCGCCGAGCAGGCCCAGCTCCTGGGCCGCACCGCCCTCTTCTTCAAGAAGCGCAAGGAGAAGTCCAAGTTCGAGAAGCTCTGACGGACCACGCCCGGGGCCGCCTCACCACTCGAGGGCTTCGGGCGCTTTCCGGAACAGGGCTCGTAGCGTCAGCATCGGCACCTGATGAAGCCGCTGCATCTCCCGCCAGACGGTGGGGTGTGACGCTCGCTGGATGGCCTGGACGAGCAAGCCCAGGCTCTTCGCGGAAGCCCCTCGTTCCTTGAGCGAGACGTACTCCATGAGGCGTGCACGGTAGGAGAAGAACGCCTCCCTCCTGGCAACGGTCAGCACCTCACGGTTGAGCTGCAGGACGCGCAGGGTGTAGGCGGCCCGCGCGTACCCGCGTGTTCCCTTCCTGGCGAGCGGCAGGAAGCGGAACGTGCCCTGGAGGTCGAGCCCCAGCAGCTCCATCGGGTCCTCGCCGCGAGGGTCGATGAGCCCAGGCACACCCGCGGGTGGCGGAGTGCGTCCTTCCCGGTGCGTTCGCCCCACCTCCAGCAGGTTCCGCGCACGCCGGGGAAACACGGCGAACGCATCGCGCTTCTCTCGATTGCACCAGCCGCAGGCGTACAGGAAGTTGCGCCACGCGAAGACCTGCTCGGGATAGAGGTCCTTGGGCCAGATGTGGTCAATCTCGTCGGCCCCGGAGTCCTCGCAGTACCCGCAGCGTCGGGCACCCGAGCACATGTCAGTGAGACTCTGGCGGACCACGACGAAGGTCGCGTTTCGTGGGGTATTGCGCTGGCGGAAGCGGCGTCTGGCCTCGATGACCCGCTCGGCATGAATCGCCAGCGCATCGACCTCGGCCTGCCAGCTCGCGAGTCGCCGCAGCGCGACCTCGGGCAAGCCCTTCTCCGGCAGTCGAATCACGCCCCGCCCCAGTCCTCCGACTCGTGAACCGTCATCGCCGTGGTCGGCTGGCTGGCACGCAGTCCCGACTGCTCCTTGCGCTCGGCGGCACTCAGTCCCTTGCGAATCTCCTTCATGTTCAGCTCGGCCAGACGGTGCACGCGAGCCTTCGACCGCTCGGAGCGGGTGACGCCCTGTCCGAAGACGCCCGTTCCGTAGGCATCCAGCACGTTTCCAAAAACGAGCCGGTCACGCTCGATGCCCGTCACCTGTCGGGCCACCTCGTCCGACCCCGGACTCGGCAGCCGCCAGATGGTCCCTTCGTCCGCGGCCTGGCAGACCAGGGGACTGTGCGTGGTGACGATGAACTGCATCTTCGGGAAGTGCTTCCGGAACCAGGGACCCACGTTCCGCTGCCACGTCGGATGCAGGTGGGCATCCACTTCATCGATGAGCACGACGCCAGGCACGTCCACGCGCGTCGGGTCCTTGGGATGGAAGACCTTCTTGGCGCCATAGGCCGACGCGAGCTGTCGGATGAGCTCGAAGGTCATGCTCAAGATGGAGCGATAGCCATCGCTCAGCGCCTCTACCGGAATCTGGTGGCCATTGCCGTCGACGAAGAGGACCTCCCGCGAGGTGACCTCCTTCAATCGAGCCTGATGTGGAAGGAAGTCGGGCTGATTGATGAACCGGGTCAGCGGGTCGAGCAGAGCACCTTCGGGGTCATCCTCGTGCTGCTTGAACTTGAGTTGCTGAAGCCACTTCAAGCCCTCCGTCAACGCGACGCTCTCATCGAAGACCGACAGATGGCGGGCCAGTCGCGAGTGGCTCGTGAAGAGCTTCTCGTAGGCGGCGTCGCCCCCCGTGAAGCGGCGGAAGGGGCCATACGACGCGGAGAACCACCCCGCGCCACTGCCCCAGACATGCGCTTCCGGGTCGACCCGAGAGCCCGAGCCAGCAGGATGCGACTCGCGAGGATGCAGCGATTCAGGGCGGACTCCCCGCCGCTGGACGTCACCGACCTTCACGTCGACTCGCAATGGCGCCTTGAGGCTCGACTTCACCTGTCTGGGCAGCTTGTCGAGCCGTGCGTCGGGCGTGAGTCGCAGCCGCACGACACCGTCGACACCTCGGCGCCTCCACTGTGCCCAGTCCTCCAGGAGCGCCATCGCCTCATCGGGCCCCACGAGTGCCAGGGCGATGGCGCGGAGGACCGAAGACTTCCCGGAGCCGTTATCCCCCAGGATGACGTGCCACCCTGGGGCCTGCTGGGGTGCGATTTCCCAAGCCAGTGTCCGAATCGCCAGGACGTTATCGATGGTGAATTTCGTCAGGTACATGACTTGGCCATCAACCCTAGTCGCATCCACTGACCAAGCCCAGGGCGGCAGCTGGCCCTCCACACTCCGCTTCTCGGCATGGAAGGGCCCTGAGCGCCGCGCGAAAAGAAGCCCGGGGCCGCCTCACTTGCCGGTGAAGCGGGCCTCGCGACGCTCCAGGAAGGACTGGACGCCCTCGACGGCGTCCTCCGTCCCCACCAGCTCCAGCAAGCGCGGCAGCAGCGCACGGGCCGCCGCCTCGGGCCCTTCGTGCACCGCCTGTCTCGCGGAGGCGAGCGTCGCCTGGACACCCAGAGGCGCCTGCTTCGCCACCGTCTCCGCCAGGGCCAGCGCGCGCTCCAGGTGACGGCCGCGCTCCACCACCTCCTGCACCAGTCCCATCCGGTACGCCTCGCGCGCATCGAACTCATCGCCGGTAAGCAGCCAGCGCATGGCATTGCCCCAGCCCGCTCGCTGCGGGAAGCGAAGCGTGGCGCCGCCGAACGGGAAGATGCCGCGCTTGATTTCAATCTGTCCGAAGCGCGCGTCCTCGGAGGCCACGGCGATATCCGCCGTGAGGATGAGCTCGATGGACAGCGTGAGGCACAGGCCCTGGACGGCGACGACGAGCGGCTTGGTCCGCTGCGCGCCCTGGATGCCCCACGGGTCGATGAAGCCCTCGGCGTAGAGCGGCTCTCCGCTGGAGAGGGCGGGCGCGACGCTCGCCAGGTCCAGGCCCGCGGAGAAATGGTCTCCCACCGCGAAGATGACCATGCACCGCACGTCCGGATGACGGTCCGCCTCGGTCACCGCGAAGGACAGTCCTCGCAGCATGCCGACGTCGAACGCGTTGCGCTTCTCCGGACGGTGGATGCCGATGAGGGCGAGGTGACCGCGCACTTCCAGGGTGATGCGAGGGTCCGATGAGCTCATGGGCGCTCCACGATGAAGAAAGGGAGCGCCAGTCTCCGCCAAGCGGCCCCGGCCACGCCATCACCCGTGTCACGCCGTCCAACGCAGGACGTTCAGAACCGTCCCGCCAGCCCGGTGACGAGACTTCCATCCCGCGTGCGACCCAGCGTCGGCACCACCACGGCCTGGGACAATGACTCGCGCACGGTGGCGGAGTGGGAGAGGCCAAAGCCGAAGAGCGCCCCCACAAAGGGCGTCACGAGCAGGCCCAAGCCCCCCACCACGGCGACGTCATCGCTGTCGCTGCTCAGCATCAGCGCCGACGGCACCGCTCCCAACGCGGCGCCCAGCAGGGTGTAGCCGAAGCCGCCCTCACCGCCGAGCCACTGGCCCGTGAGGTAGACGCCCGAGGCCACGCCCAGCGCCATGCCCACGCCCAACGACATTGTGAAGCCCGTCTCTCGCTCGCAGGGAGACCCGTCGTTACAGCCCTTCACCGAACTGCCCAGAAAGGCCCCCGCCATCCCGCCCACGAGCATCCCGCCACCGCCGAGGAGGATTCCCAGCGGGATGTGCGCGCCCCGTCGATACCGCCGCGGACTCAGAGGAGTGGCGGCAGGCGCAGTCCAGGCGGGAGTCTCGACCACGTCATCCGGGACGGAGACGAGCGGGGGCGGCACGGAAGGCCCCTCTTCCGCGCGCTCCGATTCGGGGAGGTGCTGACCCGATGCCGGCATCCCGACGAGGCCCACGGCGAACAAGGCAATCAGACAGCAGGTCTTCATGACGATGGAGCACTCCCCGAGACGCGACTTCAGGCCACCCACGCGACGACTGTCAATCCAAGGTCCAAGTCGCCCCAGGAAGAACCGGCACATCCACCGTGGCGCTCGTCACGGAGAGTCCCCGCGAGGCGCACCAGGAAGCAGCGGCCCACGCGTGCACCGCTTCCAGAGCGGGCCCATCGGGCCGCCGTCTCATCAGCGCGTGAAGCCCGCCGTGCTGGCCGCCAGCTCCGCCGCTTCGCCCAACCGCTCCAGCAGCGTGGGACCGAAGTACTGCCGCCGCGATTCACCGCTGCCCAGGCCCACGAGCTCCGACGTCTCCACATAACCCACGTACCCACCCACCAGCCCCAGCACCCCCGAGGCGCCCGTGCGTCGCACCAGCTCCGCGCCCGCGTCGACAGTGGGCTCGCCCGGCACCGTCACCAGCTCCAGCGGCCCCAGCACCAGCGCCGCCACTTCCGCCACACGGGCGGAGGAGCCACACAGCATGTTGTCGCCCGCGGCCCGCGTGAACGAGGGCACCAGCCGCGACGCATCCGGCCGAGGCATCGCCGCCTCCGCGCGCGCCAGCGACAGTCGGACCGAAGGTCCTACGGAGACCAGGGGCGCCTTGCCCGCCAGGTCCGACAAGGCGCGCGCGAAGGCGGACACGCGCTCCAGTCCCTGCCCTTCCGAGAACGCCACCGAGGCATTGCCCACCGTGCCCTGCAACAACAGCGTCACACCGCTGCCCTCGGCCTCGCGCAGCGAGCTGAGCCGCCCCGGATAGTCAGGGTCCACGTAAGCGCGATGCCTGGGCACCATCGTCGGGTGCGCGGCGAAGAAGAGCAGCTCCGCCACGGGCGCCTGGGCGCCACGCAGCACCGCGCGAGTCAGCGTGCCATCCGGCGCCGTGCCACCGCTGCGCGTGTAGACGAAGGACGGCTCCTTCGCCTCGCCCAGCTCCAGCGTCACGTCGGTGAGCGCGGCGCCCGCCTGCTGTAGTGCGGCGCTCGCGGCGGCGGTGACGGACTCCAGCGAGTCCTCCCGGTAGCGCCCCGTCCCCACGAGCTGGGACACCAGCCGGCTGTCATAACCTCCCAGCGAGGAGTGTGTGTGGGTGGCCAGCACCAGCACGTCCTGGAGCCCGGCGGCCAGCGCGCGCTCGCGCACCTTCGCGGTCACCACGTCCGTGACGAACATCAGCTCCAGCGACACCAACCCCACCCGCGTGCCCCCGGACTCCAGCACCACCGCGCGTGCGTGGAGCGGCGGGTCGGACTGGCTCGCATCCGGACGCGGAGGCGGATAGCCGGCCACCACCACGGGGAACGGCGGCACCAGCGCCACCTTCGCCGCGCCCGCGCGCAACGCACCTTCTGCTTTCACGTGAGACAGCAGCACGGGGGCGCGCTGCTCCCAGGTGCCACACCAGTTCCATGAACCCAATGAATAAGCGGCACCCACGGTGAGCAAGACCAGGGGAAACAGGGAACGCCAGGAGGCTCGTCGCGGGGAGGCCATGCGGTGGCCAGACTAACGGGACGGTGCACGTACCGCGAGGCTCGTGTGCCCACATGAGCCGACTCCGGTGGCGGGTGGAATACCCACCAGAGGGGCATGCGTTCCTGTTCCGCTCACCGCCCGAAAGGAGTAAGGCACCGCGCCATGTGCGGCATCTTCGGAATCACGGGACACGCCGAGGCCTCTAACCTGACGTACCTGGGGCTGCACGCCCTGCAGCACCGCGGTCAGGAGTCCGCTGGCATCGTCGCTTCCGACGGCCACGGCCTTCGGGCGCACCGTCAGATGGGGTTGGTGGCGGATATCTTCGACGCGCCGGTGCTCGCCGGCCTGCCTGGCCAGTCGGCCATCGGACACGTGCGGTACTCGACGGCCGGTGGCAGCCAGCTCAAGAACGCTCAGCCGCTCTTCGTGGCGTACGCGGGGGGCCAGGTCGCTGTCGCGCACAATGGCAACCTGGTGAACGCGGGAGCGCTGAAGGAGAAGCTGGAGGCCGACGGAGCCATCTTCCAGTCGGACGCGGACACGGAGGTCATCATGCACCTCCTGGCGCGCTCCAAGCAGGCGACCTTCGAGCAGAAGCTGGTGGAGGCGCTGCGCAAGGTGGAAGGCGCCTACAGCCTGCTGGTGCTCACGCAGAACAAGCTGGTCGCGGTGAGGGACCCGCTGGGCATCCGGCCGCTGGTGTTGGGGCGGATGAAGGAAGGCGCGTATGTGGTCGCCAGCGAGACGACCGCGCTGGACCTCATCGAAGCGGATGTGGTGCGCGAGCTGGAGCCGGGCGAGTTGCTGGTCATCGAGAACGGCATGCTGCGCACCAGCAGGCCCTTCGCGGAGCCCGCGCGTCTGGGGCGCTGCATCTTCGAGCAGGTGTACTTCGCGCGGCCGGACTCGGTGTTGTTCGGCAACAGCGTGTACGAGGTGCGCAAGCAGATGGGCATGCAGCTGGCGCGCGAGCAGCCGGCGGAAGCGGACCTGGTCATCGCGGTGCCGGACTCGGGAGTGGCGGCGGCCATCGGCTTCTCGCAGCAGAGCGGGATTCCGTATGACGTGGGCCTCATCCGCAGTCACTACGTGGGCCGCACGTTCATCGAGCCGCAGCAGTCCATCCGTCACTTCGGCGTGAAGCTGAAGCTGTCGGCGGTGCGGCAGGTGCTCAAGGGCAAGCGCGTGGTGGTGGTGGACGACTCCATCGTCCGAGGCACCACGAGCCGTAAAATCGTGAAGATGATCAAAGCGGCGGGAGCGCTGGAGGTGCACCTGCGCATCTCCTCGCCGCCGACGAAGTGGCCCTGCTTCTACGGCATCGACACGCCGAGCCGTCAGGAGCTCATCGCGGCGACGCACAGCACGGACGAAATCGCGAAGTACGTCACGGCGGACACGCTGGGCTACATCTCGCTGGAGGGGCTGGGCACGGCGGTGGGAGACCCCAGTCGCGGCAGCTTCTGCACGGCGTGTTTCTCGGGCGAGTACCTCATCGGAGAGCTGTCACCCTCCGCGCCGGAAGCGAACAAGCTCACGGCCTGACCGGGCCACGACGGGACGTACAAGCACAAGGCCCCCTGCCCTCTCTTCGGGTCGGGGGCCTTGATCGTTCCGGGATGCGGTGGAGGCTTCGCGTCAGCGAAGCTCCGCGCCCGTGGACCAGGGCCGTGGTCGCGTTCCGGGCGTCGGTCCAGACTTCACGTCAGCGAGGCATCGCGTCCGATTCTCGGGGCAGGCGCCTCGCGCCGGCTCGCGCGTCAGTTGCGGTTGTCGAACTGGATGCCCTCGCGAACCTCACCCATCGCCTGTTCGGTGAGGCCGATGGCCTTCACGCGGTGCCCCCCCTTGTCGGGGGCCGCGTTCTTCAGGGCGGAGAGCGCCTTCTCCAGATGAACCATGGCGTCACGCATGCGCGGCTGACGCTCAGCCTGGGCCTGGTTGACGAAACCGCCGAGGAAGAAGGCGACAGTGGCGGCGAGGACGGTGCGGCGCATGAAAGGCTCCCGAGGTGGTCGCGTCAGGGACGCGAAGAGGGTGTTTCCCTCTCGAACCCAGGAGGCATCAGGAAGTTGCGGGCCACGGCAAAAAGCCCCGTCGATTGTCACGGCGATGCACATGGACACCACAGCTCGCGCCGTGACTGCAAGCCGTGAGGCCTCACCTACCGCCCGTCACGGGGGCGCTGGCGGCAGAGGAGCCCCCGCGATGAAGTCCACGAGGTCGGAGGGAAGCGGCGCCTCGAAGGCGGCCTCCACGCCAGTCCCAGGATGAGGGAAGACGATGCGCGCGGCGTGCAGGGCATGTCGTGGCAGGCGCAGCCGGACCCACGCCTCGGGCTCCAGGCTGTGCTTGCTGAAGCGATCAAAGTATCCGGGGTCCGGCCCGTACATCTTGTCACCCACCAGCGGGAAGCCCGCGACGTGCAGGTGGATGCGAATCTGATGCTGGCGCCCCGTCTCCGGAAAGCAGCGCAGCAGCGCGAAGAGCGAGCCATCGCGAGTGAAGCGCTGGAGCACCTGGAAGCGGGTGCGGCTGGGCTTGCCCTCCACGGGGTCGATTCGCACGGCGATGCGAATGAGCTCGGTGCCCTCGGCGATGGGCGCATCGACGACGAAGGCGTCCTCGGAAGGATGGCCCTCGCAGACGGCGAGGTACTCCTTGTGCACGTCACGCGAGACGAAGAGTCGGCCCAGCACGCGACAGGACTCGGTGGTGCGGCCGCAGACGACGAGCCCGCTGGTCTCCCGGTCCAAGCGATGCGCGGGCTCGGCGAAGCGCTCACCGAAGCGCTCGCGCAGGATGGAGACGAGGGTGCCCTTGTGGTAGCGCGCGGTGGGATGGATGGGCAGGCCCGCGGGCTTGTCGAGCACCAGCAGCCAGTCATCCTGGAACACGACAGGAAGCGTCGTGGGCGTCTCGGGTTCCTCGCTGCCGGGGCGACGTAGCCGGAAGGCCATGCCGGGATACACGGGCGTGGAGGGCTTCAGTCGACGCTCGTCACAGCGGACGCCGCGCAGGATGATTCCGGCCAGGCGCTCACGCGGCATGCGGCGCAGCTTCTGGCCCAGGTAGTCCTCCAGGCGCCAGCCCGCATAGTTGGGCTCCACGACGAAGGAGATGTCGACGAAGCCCTCGGGAGCCGGGTCCTTCTCGGAGGCGGAGACCTCCGCCGATGAGTCCTTCTCGCCGCGCATGCCCTCCACGCTCTAACACGGAGCGGAAGCCCACACCGTCGGAACGAACACGGCCACAAGGCACCGTCACGCCGGCGTCGCTGCCCAAGAGGGAGCGGCATCACCTGGCCGCGAACCTCACGAGCCGTTCACGCCAGGCGTCGCATGACGAGTCACCTGGGCGTGAACCTCACGAGCCCTTCACATCGGGCGTCGCACGACGAGGAACCACCTCGGCAAGAACCTCACGAGCCGTTCACGCCGGCACTCCTGCCAGCCGTCGCACGACGAGGAGCCACCTCGGTGAGAACCGAGCAGCCCCTCATCCACCGTCCATCAAGCGGAGGCTGCTTGAAACGAGCCCTGCTCGACGCCAAGGAAGCGCGAGAACAGGTCCGCGATGCGCTCGCCCGAGCGACCATCCCAGTACTCCGGCACGCGACCCTTCTTGCCCTGTCCATTGAGGGCGCGGTCAGCCGCCTCGCGGATGCGGTCCGGGTCGGTGCCCACCACCTCGTTGGTTCCCTCCTCGACGGTGATGGGACGCTCGGTCTGCTCGCGCAGGGTGAGGCACGGCACACCCAGCGCCGTGGTCTCCTCCTGGAGGCCGCCCGAGTCGGTGAGGATGAGCCGCGCCTGCGACGTCAGCGCGAGGAACTCCAGATACCCCATGGGGTCCACGGGGCGCAGGTTCGGGTTGCGCTCGAACGCGGAGTTCAGCCCCTGCTCGGAGATCATCTTCCGCGTGCGCGGGTGCACCGGGAACACGACGGGGATTCGCGAAGCCACGTGGGCAATCGCGGACAGCAGCCCGCCGAGCACGCGCGGGTCATCCACATTGGACGGCCGATGGAGCGTACACACCGCATAGCCATGGGGCGCGAGGCCCAGGTTCTTCAGCACGGGCAACTGGTCGGCCCGCTCCTTCGAGGCGAGCAGCGAATCAATCATCACGTTGCCCACGAAGTGGATGCGCTCCGGGTCCACCCCTTCCTTGAGCAGGTTCACGTCCGCGTCGCGCGAGGGCGTGAGGAGCAGGTCGGCCAGCCGGTCGGTGACGACGCGGTTGATCTCCTCCGGCTGGTGCCGGGAGTTGCTGCGCAGGCCCGCCTCGACGTGGGCCAGGGGAATCGCCAGCTTCGACGACACGAGCGCGGCGGCCACGGTGCTGTTCACGTCACCCACGACGGAGACGAGGTCCGGCTTGTGCTCCAGGAAGACCCTCTCCAGCTCAATCATCGTCTTGGCGGTCTGCTGCGCGTGGCTGCCGGAGCCGATGCCCAGGTGCACGTCCGGCGCGGGCAGGCCCAGGTCGGAGAAGAAGACGTCGCTCATCTTGACGTCGTAGTGCTGCCCCGTGTGGATGAGGATTTGCTGGAGCGGGGTCCGCGCGGCGATGGCCCGGTGGATGGGCGCGACCTTCATGAAATTGGGGCGCGCACCGACGATATGGATGACCTTCTTCATGTCGCCAGCCAAGCTAGGCACGGCGAATCGGATGCCTAGTGGCTGCGGGGCGACTCGCCTCGGAGGGGCCAGCGTCCGTCCTGAATCTGATAGACCGAGTGTGCCATGCCCTCCTCACGCACCATCGCCGTCATCCCCGCCCGTCATGCCAGCACCCGCTTCCCCGGCAAGCCGCTCGTCCTCATCGCCGGCAAGCCCATGGTGGAGCACGTGTGGCTCCGCTGTCAGGAGGCGGGCGTCTTCGATGAGGTCTGGGTGGCCACGGACGACGAGCGCATCCGCGCCACCGTGGAGGGCTTCGGAGGCCGCGCGGTGATGACCAGCCCCGCCTGCGCCACGGGCACGGACCGGGTGGCGGAGGTGGCGCGCGAGCGACCCGACGTGGACGTGTGGGTGAACGTCCAGGGTGACGAGCCCCTGGTGGACCCGGGGGCGCTCAAGTCGCTGGCTGGACTCTTCGCCGACACCACCGTGCGCATGGGCACACTCGTCAGGCCCCTGGAGGCGGACGAGGCGGACAGCCCGCACGTCGTGAAGGCGGTGCTCGCGCTCAACGGCGACGCGCTCTACTTCAGCCGCAGCCTCGTCCCGCACGCGCGCGAGACGGGAGCGCCTGTCCCCCGCTGGGGCCACATCGGCTTGTATGGTTACCGGCGGGACGTCTTGTTGCGGCTCGCGGAGCTGGCTCCCACGCCGCTCGAGGAGACGGAGAAGCTGGAGCAACTTCGCGCGCTGGAACACGGCATCGCCATCCGCTGCGCCCGAGTCTCCTGGCGCACCGTGGCGGTGGATGTCCCCGGAGACGTCGCGAAGGTCGAAGCCGTCATGCGCGAGAAAGGACTGTAGCCATGGGCATCTTCCAGGACCTGTTCGGCGGTACCGACACCAAGGCCAAGGACGAGACGACGGAAGCCCCCGCCGGCACGCCTCCCGAGTCCGCGAAGGAGGTCCCCGCGACTCCCCACGTCGCGACGGTGGCTCCCATTCCAATACCCACCCCCTCGCCCGCACCGGCACCGCCCCCCGCGAAGAACGACCCACGCCGCCGCAAGTGGGCGGACGACGAGGAGCACCAGTTGGAGGGCGTGCAGCGGCTGGTGTCTCGCAAGGTGGAGCGGGTGCTGGAGCAGCTCGGCACGCTCGCGGTGCGGGCCCGCACGGGCGAGGAGGTCCCCACCGTCACCGTCACGCTGCACCTGGCGCACGGGCACACCGTGACGGGCACGGTGGTGGACTACGCGCCGCGAGACTCGGTGTTGCTGGCGCTCGGCAAGGAGGGCCTGCTCGGCTCGGAGTCGGTGACGTACGTGGACCTGGCCACGGTGGTCGCGGTGACGGTGGGTCAGGCCAGCAAGCTGCTGGAGCTGACGCAGTTGGTCCGCACCACGCCCACGCGACAGGACCTGTTGACGATGGTGGAGAAGCTGCCGCACGCCCTCACCGAGCAGTTCTGGCCGGGCGAGACGGCGCTGGGTGGCAGGCCGCTGCGCTTCGAAGTGGACTGGATGGGGCTGGACGACGAGCCCGGCCGCCGTGCCCTGGAGTCCGCGCTGAATGTCACGAACCACGCGCTGCGCGCGCTCGCGCAGGAGCAGGGCCGCGAGGTGATGCGCCGCATCGCCACCGTGCGCTTCGTCCGGGGCAAGTCCATGCGCGCCGCGCTGGAGGGAGAGACGGGCACGGTGACGGTGGGCGAGGGAGAGCCCACCGTGTCCGCCTTCCGCAAGGCCTTCGCCTCCGGCCTCAAATGACGGGCAGCTCGTCGCTGTAGGCGCCTGTGGGAAACGCCGCGTCGATGCGCGCCAGCTCCTCTGGGGACAGCTTCAGCGACACGGCGGCGGCGTTGTCGCGCAGGTGGGCCACGCGGCTCGCCTTGGGAATGGCGAACAGCGAGGGCCGCCGCACGAGGAACTGGAGCGCCACCTGTCGAGGCGTCGCGTCATGCGCCCGCGCGATGGCCTCCAGCACACGTCCTCCCGGACTCTGGGGCTTGGGGAAGCGGCCGTTGCCGAAGGGGCTGTAGCCCACCACCGCCACGCCGCGCTCCTCGCACCACGGCAGCACGGCGTGTTCGATGGTCCGCTCCTCCAGGTGGTAGAGGACCTGGTTGCAGGCGATGCGCTCGGGCTTCGTGAGCGTGAGCAGTTCGTCCAAGTCAGACACCGCGAAGTTGCTCACGCCCCAGGAGCGAATCTTCCCGTCCGCCACCAGCTTCTCGAAGGCGCGCACCGTCTCCGCCAGCGGGTGTGAGCCGGGCCAGTGCAGCAGGTAACAGTCGAGCCAGTCGGTGCGCAGCCGCTTCAGGCTCCGCTCGCACGCGGTCAGCGTGCCCGCGTAGGTGGCATTGGAGGGCATGACCTTCGACACGAGGAAGACCTCCTGGCGTCGTCCGGAGATGGCCTCGGAGACGATGGACTCCTCCACGCGTCCGTGGCCGTACAACTCCGCGGTGTCGACGTGGGTGAGCCCCAGGTCCAACCCCGCACGCAGGGAGCGGACGGCCTCCTCGCGGTCATCCTCCTCCATCTGCCACGTGCCCTGACCGAGGACGGGGACCTGCTTCCCGGTACCGCCGAAGACGCGCTGCTCCATGGCCTACCTCCATGCCCGCATAGAATTAACACTCCCACCCGCCCCGACAGCCCGGAGCCGTGCGAAGCGAGGGGCTCCGCGCTAGTCTCCGCCGGTGTCTGCCACCCCGCCTCCCTCGAAGCCCCGGCTCCCCTCTCGTTTGACGCTGGGCCGCCTGCTCACCCTCGCGAGGCCGGAGATTCCCACGCTTGTCGTGGGCACGCTCTTCCTGCTCCTCAGCAGCGCCGCCACGCTGGTGTTTCCCCGCGCCATCGGAGACCTGGTGGACGAAGCGCTCGGCGCCCGCAGTCGCGAGCGGCTCGACACCATCGCCATGGTGATGCTGGGCGTCTTCGTCGTGCAGTCGGTGGCCATGGCGCTGCGCGCCTACCTCTTCAGCACCGCGGGCGAGCGCGTGGTGACGCGGCTGCGCAAGCGCTTGTTCCAGAGCCTGCTCTCCCAGGAGGTGGCCTTCTTCGACGAGCGTCGCACCGGTGAGCTCACCAGCCGGCTCGCCTCGGACACGAGCGTCCTGCAGAGCACCGTCACCACCAACGTCTCCATGACGCTGCGCTACCTCTGCCAGGGGCTCGGCGGCGTGGTGCTGCTCTTCTTCACGTCTCCGCGCCTGACGCTGGTGATGCTCGCCCTCATCCCCGCGGTGGCCATTGGCGCGGTGGTGTATGGCCGGCGCGTGCGCGTGCTCGCCCGGGACGCGCAGGACGCGCTCGCCGCGTCCAGCGAGGTGGCCGAGGAGGACCTCTCCGGCATCCGCACCGTGCGCTCCTTCGCCGCGGAGCGCCATGAAGTGGAGCGCTACAGTGTGGCGGTGGACCGGGCGCTCGGACTCGCGAAGGAGCGCGCGCGGCAGTCCGCTATCTTCATGGGCATCGCCTCCATCGCCATGTACAGCTCCACCGCGGCGATACTCTGGTACGGCGGCCGGATGGTGGTGGACGGCGAGCTGAGCGCGGGCAACCTCACCTCCTTCCTCATCTACACCTCGCTGGTGGCGCTCTCGCTGAGCGCGGTGACGGAGGTGTGGGCGGACGTCATGCGCGCCACCGGCGCCGCGGAGCGCGTCTTCGAGCTGATGGACCGACAGCCCGCCATCCCCGCCGGCGGCGAGCGGCTGGCTTCCGTGAAGGGCCACGTGGAGTTCCGCGCCGTGCGCTTCGCCTACCCCACGCGCTCCGACGTGCCGGTGCTCCAGGGGTTGGACCTGGAGCTGCGGCCCGGCGAGGTCGTCGCCGTGGTGGGCCCCTCCGGCGCGGGCAAGTCCACGCTCGCGTCGCTCTTGTCGCGTTTCTATGACCCGCAGGGCGGCGCCGTCCTCCTGGACGGACACCCGCTCACCACGCTGGAGCCGGAGTGGCTGCGCCGCAACATCGGCATGGTGGCGCAGGAGCCGCAGCTCTTCTCCTGCTCCATCGCGGACAACATCCGCTACGCTAGGCCGGACGCCACCGACGCGCAGGTGGAGGAGGCCGCGCGCGCCGCCAACGCCCACGACTTCATCCAACGCTTCCCGGAGGCCTACGGCACCCAGGTGGGCGAGCGCGGCGTGCAGCTCTCCGGTGGCCAGAAGCAGCGCGTGGCCATCGCCCGCGCCGTGCTGAAGGACCCTCGCCTGCTCATCCTCGACGAGGCCACGAGCGCCCTGGACGCGGAGAGCGAGCACCTGGTGAAGGACGCGCTGGAGCGGCTGATGAAGGGCCGCACCACGCTCATCATCGCCCACCGCCTGTCCACCGTGGCCAACGTGGACCGGGTGCTGGTGCTGGAGGGCGGCCGCATCGTCCAGAGCGGCACCCACTCCAGCCTCATGAGCCAGGAGGGCCTCTACCGTCGGTTGGTGGAGCGCCAGTTCGTCGCCGCCTGAACGGCCGCCCGGCACCCGTGCCCGCGCTTATCGCTCCGGAAAGTGGCGCGGAAACAGGCCGGTGATTAGCTCTCCCATCCTCAAGAAAGGAGGTGATGCCTTGATTGACAGCAAGAATCAGGCGTCCACCTCCGCCACGGCGGCCTGAAGAGGGTCACCGCGGCGGTGGCAGACGCTGAAGGTTTCAAGGGCCCGTCTCCGCGTTCGCGCGGGGACGGGTCTTTTACTTTCCGCCGGGAATGGAGTCCCCAGCGACCTGTTCCGACCCGCCGGGGGGAGTGGCCGACCCTTTTCGTCCAAATCCGGGAGATTCGCCGTGTCCATCACCCCGTGTCCAAGCCCTCTGCCCACCGCCCTGCGCGATGAAGAGGCCGTCGATGCGCAGCGCAACCTCTACTGCCCCAACTACGACGCCTGCCTGCACATGGTCGTCAAGCGTGGCTGGGAGGGGTGGAGCTGCCGCAATTGCGATCTGCGCGCCTTCCGGGTCGGACAACCCGACGTCCGGGAGTTCGCCGTGTCTCGCCCTGGTGGTTGGGACGGCAACTGAGCAGGAGTCGGCCGGCGCCCCGGCCGGCCGCACGTCCTACTCAGAATAATTGACGCATCCCTGCCCTACTTGGCAGAACGGGATATGCGCTCCAAGAAAACCAAGTTCATTTTCGTGACGGGCGGAGTGGTCAGCTCCCTCGGCAAGGGCCTCGCTTCGGCTTCCATCGGCGCCCTGCTCGAGAATCGTGGGCTCGCCGTCACGCTGCTCAAGCTGGACCCGTACATCAACGTGGACCCGGGCACGATGAGCCCGTTCCAGCACGGCGAGGTCTTCGTCACCGAGGACGGTGGCGAGACAGACATGGACCTGGGCCACTACGAGCGGTTCACCAACGCTCGGATGAGCCGGCTCAACAACTTCACGTCGGGCCGCATCTACCACGCGGTCATCATGAAGGAGCGCCGCGGCGAGTACCTGGGCAAGACGGTGCAGGTGATTCCTCACATCACCGACGAAATCAAGGCGAGCGTCCGGCAGGCGGCCCAGGACGCGGATGTGGTGATTGTGGAGGTGGGCGGCACGGTGGGCGACATCGAGTCGCTGCCGTTCCTCGAGGCCATCCGGCAGATGCGCTACGACGTGGGCAGCCAGAACGCCGTCTACGTGCACCTGACGCTGCTGCCGTACATCGGCGCGGCGGGCGAGGTGAAGACCAAGCCCACGCAGCACTCGGTGATGAAGCTGCGGGAGATTGGCATCCAGCCCGACTTCCTCGTGTGCCGCACGGACCGCGAGGTGTCGCGGGAGATAAAGGACAAGATCGCCATGTTCTGCAACGTGGACACGGGCAACGTGTTCACCTCGCCGGACGTGCGCAGCATCTACGAGCTGCCGCTGGAGCTGCACCGGCAGGGCCTGGATGACCGGCTCGCGGAGGTGCTCAACATCTGGAGCCGCGCGCCGCACCTGGAGCGCTGGGAGAACATCATCCGCAAGGTGTACGAGCCCGCGCGCGGCCAGGTCCAGGTCGCCATCGTCGGCAAGTACGTGAACCTCACGGAGAGCTACAAGAGCCTCAACGAGGCGCTGCTGCACGGCGGCATCGCCAACGACGTGAAGGTGAACCTGCACTTCGTGGACAGCCAGGACGTGGAGGCGCAAGGGCCGGAGAAGCTTTTGGCCGGCGTGGACGCCATCCTCGTCCCCGGCGGCTTCGGCGTGCGAGGCACCGAGGGCAAGATCGCCGCGGTCCGCTACGCGCGGGAGAAGAAAATCCCCTTCTTCGGCATCTGCCTGGGCCTGCAGATGGCCGTCGTGGAGTTCAGCCGGAGCGTGCTGGGCCTCCCCGCGGCCAACAGCCTGGAGTTCAACGAGCACACCCCGCACCCCGTCGTGACGCTCATGGAGAGCCAGGTCACGGTGCAGGACAAGGGTGGAACCATGCGCCTGGGCAGCTACGCCTGCGCGCTCAAGAGCGGCTCACGGGCGCACAATCTGTACGGTCAGGACACCATCCAGGAGCGCCACCGCCACCGCTTCGAGGTGAACAACGCCTACCGGGGCCGGCTTCAGGAGGCAGGACTTGTCATCTCCGGGCATAATCCGGAGCTGAACCTCGTGGAGATGATCGAATTGTCTGACCACCCGTACTTCGTCGGCTGCCAGTTCCATCCCGAGTTCAAGAGCAAGCCCTTTGCTCCCCACCCCCTTTTCTCCGGCTTCATCAAGGCGGCGCTCGAGCAGCGTGACGCCACGTCCGGTCAGGTGCGCGCATGAGCGCCAGCAGCCTTCCCATCAACCTCTGTGGCTACAAGGTCGGCCCGGGGCAGAAGCTCTTCGTCATCGCCGGCCCGGACAGCATCGAGTCCGAGGAGATGGCGCTGAAACATGCTCACTTGCTCAAGGGCATCACCAGCCGACTGGGCGTGCCCTATGCCTTCAAGTGCTCGTATGACAAGGCCAACCGGACAAGCGGGAAGTCCTTCCGAGGTCCTGGCCTCCGGGAAGGGCTGCGCATCCTAGCGCGTATCAGGGATGAAGTGGGCGTCCCGGTCCTCACGGACGTCCATGAAACCAGCCACGTAGGTCCTGCCTCGGAAGTTGTGGATATCATCCAGATACCGGCGTTCCTGTGCCGGCAGACAGACCTGGTGGAGGCCGTGGCTCGCACGGGGAAGGGCGTGAACTTGAAGAAGGGACAGTTCGTAGCCCCCAAGGACATCGTCCACTCGGCGCGCAAGGCGTTCGAGTCGGGCAACCCCAACGTGCTCGTCACGGAGCGGGGGTCCACGTTCGGCTACAACAACCTAGTGGTGGACATGCGAGGGCTCGCCCACATGCGCGAGGCGGGCCTGGCCGTGTGTTTCGACGCCACGCACTCCGTGCAGCAGCCCAGCTCCGGCGACGGGGTGACGGGGGGCGAGCGCAAGTTCGTCTCATTGCTCGCCCATGCCGCCGCGGCGGCCGGAATTGATGCATTGTTCACGGAAGTCCATGAGGACCCTGACCGTGCCCTGTGTGACGGTCCGTGCTCCCTCAATCCACAGATGTTCGAGGACGTGGTACGAAATGTGCTGAACATCCGCCGGGTGTTGGGACACGAGCCCGGTTGATGAACACGACGAGGGGAGGAGCCGAGCGAGTCATGCCGACGGACGCACCTTCCAAGCCTGGAAAGGAAGAGCTGACGTCTCGCGCGGCGCGCGTGCGGCTGCTTGTCTTCGACGTGGACGGGGTGCTCACCGACGGCGGCCTGTATTACGGCGACGGCGGGGAGCTGATGAAGCGCTTCGATGTGAAGGATGGCCACGCCCTGGTCATGGCCCGACTGTCGGGTCTGCCCGCCGCCATCCTCACCGCCCGCACCTCAAGCATCGTGGAGGTTCGCGGGAGGGAGCTCGGGCTGGCGGCTGTGTTTCAAGGCCGCCGCGACAAGGGTGCCGCACTGGACGAGCTGCTCCAGCAACTGGCCGTTCCCCTGGAGGCCTGTGCCTACATGGGGGACGACCACAACGACCTGGCCCCTCTTTCGAGGGTGGGCTTGTCCGCGTGTCCCGCGGATGCTGTTCCCGAGGTGCGTCAAGAGGTCGACTTCATCACCCAGAGTCCGGGCGGCCGTGGCGCCGTCCGTGAGCTCGTCGAGCTGTGCCTCAAGGCCAGTGGACGGTGGGAGAACGCCGTGGGTCTGATGAGGGGGACTGATGGACGCAGTGCGCAGAGAGGTTGAAGGAAACCCCGTATTCAAGGTAGGTGGTTGATTCCATGGGCAGCGGAATGATGCAGCAAGAGGGGAGTACGGCGATGACGGACCAGCTCTACACGACGCACGACATCAGTCGCTTGCTTCAGGTGGATCCGTCCACGGTGAGCAAGTGGATTGACCGGGGCATCCTGATGGCATTCAGGACGCCGGGCGGCCATCGCCGGGTGCGGTCGGCGGACCTGCGTACGTTCCTCATCACCCACCAGATGCCGGTGCCGGAGGAGCTGGGCAGCGGCACGGTGCGCCTGCTGGTGGTGGACGACGAGCGCGCGGTGCTGGACGCCATCAAGCGCGCGTTCAAGCCGTTCGCGGCGCAGGTGGAGTTGCAGACGACGACCAGTGGCGTGGAGGCGCTGCTGCTGGTGTCCGAGCAGAAGCCGCACGGCATGATCATCGACCTCAACATGCCGGACATCGACGGCCTGGAGGTCTGCCGCCGCATCCGTCAGCGCAAGCAGATGGAGGGCGTGCGTCTCATCACGATGACGTCCGTGCACACCGCCGACGTGGTGGAGCAGTCGAAGCAGGCCGGCGCGCTCGCGTGCCTCGCCAAGCCGCTGGATGTACAGCAGGTGCTGGAGCTGTTCCGCGTGCCCATCTCGCTCAGCGCGAAGCGCTGAAGCGTAGAGGGCTTCCGCCACCCCCTCGCGGAAGCCCTCGACAGGGGTGAAGTCAGCAGGAAGCCGCGCCGTCTTCGGCGGACAGCGGCCTCCCAGGAGGGGTGTGCGCGCGGTTCAGCTCTGGACCTTGACCTCGATGACCCGGGGCTTGGTTTCCTCGCGCCGAGGCAGCGTCAGCGTCAGCACGCCTTGCTCGTAGCGCGCCTCCACCTTGGCGGCGTCCACGGTCTCCGGCAGGGAGAACGAGCGAGTGAAGCTGCCCTGGCCGCGCTCCTGGCGACGCACGTTGACGCCTTCGGCGAGCGGCTGCGTCTTGCGTTCGGCCTTCACGGTGAGCACGTCGCGCTCCACCGTCACCTGGATGTCCTTCGCGTCCACGCCGGGGATGTCGAGGTGCAGCGTCACGCCCGCCTCGGACTCGAGGATGTCGGCCGCCGGGGTCTGCTCGGTGCGCCGCGGGGACTGACGGAACAGGCCGGGCTGGCCCAGCTCACGGAAGAGCGCGTCGAAGTCGCGCATCAGGGGGTTGAGCACCACGGCGGAGTTGAACGGGTTTCGGTTCTGCATGGTCTTCTCCTGTGCGTGCCACCCTGGAGGGTGCACGGTGTGTGAATCACAGACGTTGTCGTTGTCGGCGGTCGCCTCGGGGGCCCCATCGGGGCTCCACTCCAGCGCCGCCTCACAAGACTCAAGAGAACCATGCTCCGGGACGTGTCAAGCAACGCCCCCGGCCCCGCCGCGCCCGGCCTTGGAGGCTTGTCTGCCTGCCCTCCAGAGGGCCTGGAAGGCGCCCTCCAGCCCGGGCTCCCCCAGGTCAGTCGTCCTGGCGGCCCAGGGACACGGAGAAGGCCTCCTCGTCGCGGGCCACGTGCACCGTCCACGGGTGGCAGCACACCGGGCAGTCTTCGATGTAGTGCTCCACGCTGGCGCCAATGGGGTCCACGTCGACCTCCACCTCCTCGCCGCAATAGGGGCATTGCTGGACGGCGGCTTCCGCGAAGGGCTGCATGGTGGTGCCTCCTCGCCCTCGAAGCGGGCGATTGCGTCGCGGACTCATCGTCCGCGCATTCAGACGGTAGACTCCTGAGCCATGGCTTCTCCTTCCCGCAATCGTATCGGCGACATCCTCGTCAAGGCGCGCGTCATCGACGACCTCCAGTTGCGCAGCGCCATGGCCACCCTGGACCAGTGGGGCGGGCGGCTGTCGCGCGTGGTGGCGGACCTGGGGCTCGCCAGCGAGGACATCGTCACGGAAGCCATCTGCCAGGGCCTGGGGATGCAGCGCGTGCAGCTGGGCAACATCAGCCGCGACACGGGAGCGCTGGCGCGCGTGGAGGTGAGCATGGCCGAGCAGAAGGCCGTCTTCCCCGTGTCGCTCAAGGACAACGGCAAGACGCTGGTGCTGGCGATGGCGGACCCCACGGACCTGGCCACGCTGGACCAGGTGGCGGCCCGCAGCCGTGCTCGCGTGGTGCCCATGGTGGCGGGCGAGCGCGAAATCGAGCACGCCATCCTCCGGCACTACCGGAACCAGGAGCCGGTGGCGAGCAGCCGCTTCGCGCCGTCGCGCAGCCAGTCCGCCAACACGCCCTCCACCGTCGACGAGGAGCAGCAGGAGGAGGACGAGTTCAAGGTCGTGGACATGAGCGGCAACACGGTGGTGAAGCGCATCGCCGACATCGTCCCGCCCGGCTCTCCCGCCACCGCGCCCGCGCCCCGCGCCCCGGAGAAGCCCGCACCGCCTGTCGCGAGCGGCTCCAGCGCGGCGGACATCCTGGATGAAATCCTGGCCGGCGGCGCCCCGTCCTCCGAGTGGACGGACGAGGACCTGCAGCGGCTGCAGACGCTCCAGCAGAACCAGGAGAAGAGCTCCAAGATTCTGCGCGCCCTGCTGGAGCTGCTGCTGGAGAAGGGCAAGCTCCAGCAGCGGGAGCTGGCCGCGAAGATGCGGCTCTAGCCGTCAGCCCGCTTCCTGGAGCTCTCGCCCCGTGAGCCCCAGCAGGTAGAGGATGGCGTCCAGACCTCCGGCGGAGATGGACGTGTCGGCCGCCTCGCGCAGTCGGGGCTTGGCGCGGAAGGCGATGCCCAGCCCCGCGCGCTCCAGCATCAGCAAGTCATTGGCGCCGTCGCCTACCGCGATGACCTGCTCCAGCAGGATGCCCTCCTGCTTCGCCAGCTGCTCCAGCAGCTCCGCCTTGCGGCGCGCGTTGACGATGGGCCCCACCGTGCGCCCGGTGAGCTTGCCGCCCTCCTCCTCCAGCACGTTGGACCAGGCGTGGTCGATTCCCAGGCGCGCCTTGAGCGCCTCGGCGGCCACGGAGAAGCCTCCGCTGATGACGGCGGTGCGGTAGCCCAGCCGCCGCAGCACGCGCACCAGCGTCTCCGCGCCCTCCGTCAGCGGCAGGTTCGCCGCGAGCTGGTGCAGCACGGCCACGTCCAGCCCCGCCAGCAGCGCCACGCGCTGACGCAGGGACTCGTCGTAGTCCATCTCCCCGTGCATGGCGCGCTCGGTGATGCGCGACACCTGCTCGCCCACGCCGTGCGCGCGCGCCAGCTCGTCGATGACCTCGATGCGGATGAGCGTGGAGTCCATGTCCATCACCACCATCCGCTTGGCTCGGCGGAACAGGCTCTCGCGCTGCAGCGCCACGTCGAAGGTGTTGTCGCGCATGGACAGCGCCAGCAGAGAGCGCTTCAGCGCCTCCGGCTCCACGGACGCGGGCAGGGTGACGTGCAGCTCCACCGAGCCCAGGTGCGTGTGCGTCAGCCGGACGATGCGCTCCAGGTTCGCCCCCTGCCCCGCCAGGTGCGAGGACAGCACATGCAGCTCACGGGCGCCCAGCGCGCGACCCACGGCGGTGACGACATAGCGGGCGGGCTCGGACGTCGCGGTGGCGCTCGAGTCCGGCGACTCCACCGCCTGGAAGTCCAGGTCCACGCCCAGCTCCCGGGCGGCGAAGAGCAGCGCGCTGGGAATGCCGCGCGCGTCGGCCAGGCGCACCAGCAGGCAGAGCGTGAGGCGGCCCTGCACCACCACCTGCTCCACGTCGAGCAGCTCGGCGCCCGCGTCCGCGAGCAGGCCGGTGAGGCGGGCGGTGATGCCGGGATGGTCCTTGCCCGTGACGGTGACGAGCACGCAGCCGGAGGAAGTGGGAATCATGTCCCCCGGACGATGCCACGACAGCGCGCGGGCGGGGCGGGCCTCATGCGGCCCGCGCCCACCTCTGCATCAATCAGGACTGCGGCGCTTCCGAGGAGAGGACGAGGTCACCCCGGACGAGGAACTCCTTGTCCGGGAAGGCCTTGTAGAAGTCCTCGAGCATCGCATCCACGTCCGGGTAGCGCTGCTCGCGCTTGTCCTGGGTGGCCTTGTCGAAGAGCTGGTCCAGCCCGCTGGGCGCCTCGGCGTTCACCTCCGAGGGCAGGGCCGAGCGGCGGCCGGGAATCTGCCCGGTGAGCATCTCGTAGAGCAGGATGCCCAGCCCGTACACGTCCGCGGCCGGGCCCGGCTCCTTGGCGCCCCGGTGCATCAGCTCCGGAGCCATGTAGGGCATGCCGCCAGTGCCCACGAAGACCTGGGGCATTCCCTTGGTGGAGTCCACCTCCACCACGCGGCCCAGGCCGAAGTCGGCCAGCTTCGCGTTGCCGTACGCGTCGAAGAGGACGTTCTCCGGCTTGAGGTTGTGGTGCGTCAGGCCCGTGGCGTGCGCGGCGCGCAGGCCGTACGCCATCTGCAGGAAGGTGCGCAGCGCGAAGGGCACCGGCACGCCGCTGCCACCGCCCGCCTCCAGCCGCTCCTTCAGGCTGCCGTTCATCAGCTCCAGCACGAAGTACGGCCGGCTCGCTTCCACGTTCTGGTCCACCACCTGGACGATGCCGGGGTGGCGCACCTGGGCCTGCGCGCACAGCTCCTTCTTCAGCCGCTTGAGCACCTCCCCACGCTGCAGGAAGGAGAAGTAGCCGAAGATGTCCTTGAGCTCCTTCAGGCAGATGTCCAGCCCGAGCGCCGTGAAGCGGCCCTTGAAGACGGTGCCCAGCGGGCCCGTGCCAATGGGGTCGAACTTCTGGTAGCGCAGGTCCAGCTCGGTGCCCTTGGAGGCGACAGGCGCGGCGGCGACAGGGGTGGCGGCGGGAGGGGGCATGGAAGAGGCAGCGGACGACGCGGGAGGAGCGAGGGGCAGCGGCGCGGGGGCGGCGGGAGCCAGGCCGATGGACGTCTCGCGGCGAGACTCGGCAATCGCGGGGGTGATGAGCGCCACGGGCGAGGCCACGGCGGCGACTGGCGCCGACGGCGGCGGCGGGGTCAGGTCCAGCGCGGGCATGGCCGAGCGCGCGGCCCGCATGGGAGCCATGGCTGGCTGCGAGGGCGGCGGCGCGATTTGCGTGGCCGCGGTGGGCACCACCTCCGCCTCGTCCAGCAGCAGCTCCGGCGGGGGCGGCGGCAGCTGCATGGGCTCCTCGGTGCCCTGGGCCACCGGCGGCTCATCCTCCGCGGAGGAGAGCTGCTCGGCGAAGAACTCGCCCACCTCCGTGGAGAACTTGTCCCCCAGTTCCCCGCCCGCCACGCGCTCGCCCTGCTCGGTGAGCTTGAGCTGGGCCTCGCGGTCCATGGCGATGTAGTGGAACTTGCGCAGGAAGAAGAAGTAGTTGTCGAACTCGAGCGAGACGGACGGTTCGAGAGCGGCCTTCACATCGGCCAGCTTGTTCGAGCGTCCAAGTCGGCCGTTCTCCCTCAGGTTTCGGAGGATGAACAGCGCCTCGCCACTGACGGCGTCGCGGTTGATGGCGGCCTTCGGCATGGGTGGGGGACTCTACGACGTCCCACCGCCCCCACTCAACGTGGGACTGCCAGAACCCTGGGGGCGGCTACTTGATGCGAAGAAGTTGCTTCACCGTCTCCAGCACTTCGACGAACTTCACCGGCTTGCGCAGGTAGATGTCGACGCCGAGCTGCAGGGCGCGGTCCTGCGCCTCCTTGCCGCCCGCGGAGATGGCGATGACGGGGATGGCCCGGAGCGCCTCTTCCTCGCGGATGCGCTCCACCAGGGCGAAGCCGTCCATCACCGGCATGTACAGGTCCGTCATGACCAGGCTGAAGCGGCCCTCGCGCAGCATCAGGAGCGCATGGTGGCCGTCCGGTGCGAAGTGGACCTCCAGGGGCACCTTCCCGTGCAGCTCCCCGCTGGCCAGCTTCTTCAGGACGTAGCTGTACATCTCGATGATGTGCGGGTTGTCCTCGACGATGAGCACACGGTACCCCTCGTGCTCGCCGGTGGACTCCTGGCTGTCTGGACCTGCCGCACTCAAGATGTCACCCAGTCTCCGCCGGTCTTCTGCGCGCTCCACTCGGACGCCGACACCTCCGGGCTGATCGAAGCTCGCCGGCCTGACCCAGGCCACGATGCCGCTGACTTCTACCGGATCCAGCAGTCCCGGGAAAGAAAGTGCGAGGCGGACATCCTCCCCCAGCGTGAAGGCCTGCTCGGTCTGCACGAACAGCCCCGAATGGGACAGGTTCTCCGTGACGTCACGCGCCTGGCGTCCGTCCGCGTACTCCACCTTCAGCACGGCCGGGATCCGGGGGTGCTGGCGCTTGTTCTCTGGGCCCGGGGTCATGACAAGGGGTTGGAATCGCTCGGCAATTTGCTGATGGCGGCCCAGTGTACCGTCGAGGGTTTATGTTGACAACGCGGCCATGGGGGCAATACGTAGCCCCCCGCCATGGCGGAGCCCCTGTTCACTCCTGAAGAGCAGAAGAAGTTCGACGCGGGTATCGCGGAGATCATCTCCCACTACCCTCCTGATCGCAAAAGCGCGGGCATGCTCCCGGCGCTGCGCGTGCTCCAGGAGATCAAGGGCTGGTTGCCGCCCGAAGGACTGAGGCTGGTCGCCGAGCGCCTGGGAGTCACGCCGGAGCGCGCCTACGAGGTCGCCAGCTTCTATGTGATGTACCACCTGAAGAAGCCGGGCAAGTACGTCATCGACGTCTGCACGAACCTGTCCTGCTCGCTCTGGGGCGCGGAGAAGATGCTCGCCTACCTGGAGGAGAAGCTCGGCCTCAAGGCAGGTGAAGCCAACGAGAAGTTCACCTTGCGCGAGACCGAGTGCCTGGCCTCCTGCGGCACGGCGCCGTGCCTGCAGATCAACGAGGATCATCACGAGAGCCTCACCCGCGCCAAGCTGGACGCCATCCTGGCCAAGCTGAGCTGAGCCCACCCCTTTTCACCCGGTAGGACGTCATCACATGACCGCTACGGCAAAGACGATCGACCCGATCATCTCGGCGGCCTGGGGCAAGCCGCAGTCCTGGACCCTGGACAGCTACAAGAAGCGCGGTGGCTACGAGGGCCTGAAGAAGGCGCTGGAGATGCAGCCGGCGGCCATCATCGACGAGGTGAAGAAGTCCAACCTCCGAGGGCGCGGCGGCGCCGGCTTCCCCACCGGCCTCAAGTGGAGCTTCGTCCCCAAGGACAGCCCCAAGCCCAAGTACCTGGCGGTCAACGGCGACGAGTCCGAGCCGGGCACCTTCAAGGACCGCTACATCCTGGAAGACGACCCGCACATGATGCTGGAGGGCATCGCCATCGCGTCGTACGCGCTGGGCGTGCACACCTGCTACGTGTACCTGCGCGGCGAGTTCAAGTTCCCCGCGGAGCGCTGCCAGGCGGCCATCGACGAGGCCTACAAGGCGGGCATCTTCGGCAAGAAGATGCTGGGCAAGGACTTCGAGCTCAACTGCTACCTGGTCCGTGGCGCCGGCGCGTACATCTGCGGCGAGGAGACGGCCCTCCTGGAGAGCCTGGAAGGCAAGAAGGGCTGGCCGCGGCTCAAGCCCCCCTTCCCCGCGGTGGTCGGCCTGTTCGGCAGCCCCACGGTGGTGAACAACGTGGAGACGCTCGCCAGCGTGCCCCACGTCTTCACGGGCGGCTCGGACTGGTACGCGAAGCTGGGCACGGACAAGTCGGGCGGCACGCGCCTGGTCTGCCTGTCGGGCTCGGTGAACCGCCCCGGCGTCTACGAAGTGTCCATGTTCACCACGCTCGCGGAGCTCATCTACGACGACAAGTTCGGCCGGGGCATGCCGGCGGGTCGCAAGGTGAAGGCCGTGATTCCGGGCGGGTCCTCGGCGCCGGTGCTGGGCGCGGACGAGCTGGATGTGGCCATGGAGTTCGAGGCCCTCAAGGTCAAGCAGACCATGGCGGGCTCCGGCGGCGTCATCGTCATGGACGACTCCACCTGCATGGTGCGCAGCCTGTGGCGCGTGGCGCGCTTCTACGCGGAGGAGTCCTGCGGCCAGTGCACGCCGTGCCGCGAGGGCACGCCGTGGCAGACGCGGCTGTTGCGCAAGATTGAAGAAGGCCGTGGCGAGCCGGGCGACATCGAGATGCTGTCCAACGTGGCGTCCTCGATTGCTCCCTACCCGCCCATCGGCCTGGGCAACACCATCTGCGCGCTGGGTGACGCGGCGGCGCTGCCCACGCACTCGTTCCTCATGCGGTACAGGGACGAGTTCGAGGCCCACATCCGCGAGCACCGCTGCCCGTTCGGCGACAAGCCCTGGGGTTCGTTCGGAGACTGGTCTTGAACATCGAGCTCATCCTCTTCGGGGCGTTCGCGCTCCTGACGCTGCTGTCGGCCGGGACGGTCATCTTCGCGCGGAGCCCCATCAACTCCGCCATGGCCCTGGTCTCCACGTTCTTCTTCCTGGCCGGCCTGTACGTCCTGCTCTGGGCGCACACGGTGGCGGTGCTCCAGGTGATGGTCTACGCGGGCGCCATCATGGTGCTCTTCCTCTTCGTCATCATGCTGCTCAACCTGGGCGAGTCCCCCACGCGCGGCCGGCCCACGCTGGCGCGAATCGTGGGTGGCGCCGCGACGCTGGGGCTGCTGGTGGTGCTGGGCATCGCCCTGTCGAAGCTGCCCTCCGGACCGCCGCCGTCGCTGGGCGTGGAGGGGCAGGCGACCTTCGGCACCATGGCGACCATGGGTCAGGTCGTCTTCACCCAGTGGCTGCTGCCCTTCGAAGCGGTGAGCCTGCTGCTGCTGGTGGCCATGGTGGGCGCCGTCGTCGTGGCCAAGTCGCGAATCTGATCGCTGCCGACTCCCTCAAACTTTCTGTGCTAGATGGCGGCGCAGGTCGTCGCCCGCGAGGCCCCGAATCGGCCCATGGTCCCCATCTCCTACTACCTCCTGCTTGCCGCCGCCCTGTTCTGCATGGGCATGTTTGGCGTGATGGTGCGCCGCAACGCGCTGGTCATCTTCATGTGCGTGGAGCTGATGCTCAACGCCGCGAACCTGACCTTCCTCGCGTTCGCCCGAATGCACGGAGACAGCGTTGGCCATGTCTCCGCCTTCTTCGTCATCGCCGTCGCGGCGGCGGAGGCGGCCATTGGCCTCGCCATCGTCATCGCCGTCTTCCGGAGCCGAGGCAGCGTCCTGGTGGAAGACATCCGGACCATGAAGCACTGACGGACCCGCCAGGAGCCCTGTCATGAACCTCTCGCAATTCCTGCAGACGGCGCCCGTCGCTCCCGACGTCCTGGCGCCCTCGCTGTGGCTCATCATCGCCCTGCCGCTGCTCGGCGCGTTCATCTGCGGCGTGTTCGGCAAGATGCTGGGCCGGGCCAACGTGAACCTGGTCGCCTGCTCCGCGGTGGGCGGCGCCTTCGTGCTCAGCGTGCTGGCCTTCTGGGCCACCAGCGACACGGACCCGGAGAGCCGCCGGCTCCTGTCCTTCTTCGTGAACCCGTTCGGCCAGGAGCGCGACTACGTGCGCTACGCCCTGGCGCATGACTACGGCACCTGGTTCGCCGTGGGCGACTTCCGGGTGAACTTCGGGCTGATGGTGGACCACCTGTCGGGCACCCTGCTGCTGGTCATCACCGGCGTCGGGTTCCTCATCCACCTGTACTCCACCAGCTACATGGAGCACGACGAGTCCTACTGGCGGTACTTCGCGTACCTCAACCTGTTCGTCGCGGCGATGCTGACGCTGGTGCTGGCCGACAACCTGGTCCTGCTCTTCGTGGGCTGGGAAGGCGTGGGCATGGCCAGCTACCTGCTCATCGGCTTCTGGTACACGGACCCGGCCAAGGCGTGGGCGGGCCGCAAGGCGTTCGTCACCAACCGCATCGGTGACTTCGCGTTCCTCATCGCCACGTTCCTGATGGTGCTGCTGGTGAGCGCTTTCACCGAGCAGGCCAACGAGCGCGACTACACGATGGCCAACAGCAGCAGCCAGCGCTACTCGGCCGCGCTGCAGGAGAAGGGCACCGTCACCTTCCTGGGCCTGCAGAAGATGGCCGAGGCGATTCCCGAGGGCGGCGGCGGCGCGGTCATGCTGTCCACCCCCATCGCGGCGGGGCCCCTGGAGGGCTACACGTTCGGCGGGGTGATGACGGCGGCGATGCTGCTGTTCCTCCTGGGCGCGGCGGGCAAGAGCGCGCAGCTCCCGCTGTACGTGTGGCTGCCGGACGCGATGGCGGGCCCGACGCCCGTCTCCGCCCTCATCCACGCGGCGACGATGGTCACCGCCGGCGTCTACCTGTTCAGCCGCATGTCCGCGCTGCTGGTGCTCAGCCCCACGGCCATGGCCACGGTGGCCATCATCGGCGCGCTGACCTCGCTGCTCGCGGCGCTCATCGCCTTCGCGCAGGACGACATCAAGAAGGTGCTCGCCTACTCCACGGTGTCCCAGCTGGGCATCATGTTCATGGGCGTGGGCATGGGCGTGTTCTGGGCGGCGGTGCTCCACCTCGTCACCCACGCGTTCTTCAAGGCCTGCCTCTTCCTGGGCGCCGGCAGCGTGATGCACGGCAACGGGGACGAGACGGACATCAAGAAGCTGGGCGGCCTGCGCCACG
>Ga0126314_10000092_pt1 | contig 47145 bp, 51 predicted proteins | sample Plot105B_FD_92535 | JGI IMG/M metagenome (GOLD analysis project Ga0126314, IMG submission 92535) | Serpentine soil microbial communities from UC McLaughlin Reserve, CA, USA - Plot105B | ecosystem: Environmental > Terrestrial > Soil > Grasslands | place: USA: UC McLaughlin Reserve, Lake County... | reverse complement strand
GTGGCGAGACTGGACCGTCAGGGGCAGAAAATATCTGTCGTGAATACACATATCGTCTGCGAAGGAACGTTCGACGAAGACGTTGTAAAAGGGTTATATCAAAAGGCTTGGGGACAAGAACAACTTATGCAGGCAGTGAAAGCACGTATAGAAATGTACACAGCATAGCTTTTTCTTCGATCTGAGACACTTTCGGGGGTAAGGTAAGTAAACTATAAGGGTAGTAAATTTTAACGGTCTTAAAAACGATTTTTCAATTATGGGGTATTACATCAAAGCAGATTATAAAAGCGGATCTCCGATCGACCGGATATTCGATAAGGTTTCGAATTTAGTAGGCAGTATGGCGTTACGCGTCGATGCAGAATTAAGTCAGGGAGGAATAGACACTAACGCTACCCGAGCAATATTGCAGGAAGTCACAGGTGCCGATTGGGATTTTCGCGAGTATTCAACTGAAGAAGTTAGGAAAATGTGGGCCGAATCCTATTGGGATATTGAGGTAGATCCAGGCAATGAATGGGCTTTTTTATCGGCTTATTATTTCCTAAAAACCTGTGCTGAATTAAACCTTTCGATCCGAATTTTATGAAAAGATTTTGGTTTGACGTAGAAACAACCGGACTGCATTCACATAAAGACAGCATTCACCAGTTGGCAGTATTGATCGAGATCGACGGCGTGATCGTTGATACAGCAGAAATTAAGATGCGACCATTCCATTTTGAGGAACTGCCGGAGGACTATGTTACGCCCGTTGGAGGGATAACAAAAAAGATTATGTACGGTTATGGATCTCAGCACGAGGGTTTCAAAAAGCTAAAAAAGTTACTGAGCAAGTACGTAAATCAGTTCGACAGAACCGATAAATTCTATGCAGCAGGCTACAACTGCCAGGCTTTCGATATGGGCTTTCTACGCGTATTTTTCGAGAAGAACGGGGACACTTTCTTCGGCTCCTGGTTCTGGTCACACTCTATCGACGTGATGATCATTGCAGGTTATAAGCTGGAAAAAGAACGTGTCAGAATGAGTAATTTTAAGCTGGAAACAGTAGCCAAACACTTCGGTTTATCTGTCGAAGGGGAAGGGTTTCACGACGCATTATCAGACGTAAAAATTACCCGGGAAATCCTGGAGTGCGTCGAAATGATATAACGAATATGATCGCAAACAATCAGAAATGATCAATACAATAAATATTTATTAACCATATAAAAAGTATTAAAAGTATTAAAAGTATGGACCTACAACCCCACGAACAACGCGTAGTAGACGAGCTTAAAGAGCTCCAGGATAAGAAAGTTAAGTCGTATAAATTCCAGACCACAGACATATATAAGTCGTTAAGTGATCGGGAAAAGCGACTTTTAAAAGATCAGTATCATGTTATGCTGCTGTATGCACGAATATTAGAGGAGCGAATAGGTTTATTTAAAAAGAAATAAGATATTTGCACCTATGAGAATTTACTGGAGGGTAATATCTTGTTTAAGTGTGATTAATACGCAAAAAGACCTGACTTTATAGCCAGGTCTTTTTTTTAGTTAGGATGAAGTCGTATGCTTGCATGAGTAAACCGCTGAACGTAACCTGGCCTAGTTATCTTATCCGGCAGCATGAACATAATAAGAATAGATTTATCAGGGAAGTAGTGAATATCTAAATACATGCTTTATTCAGTTTGGGTGCATAATAAACCAAAGATCATTGAAAGGGGACATCCAAGCAGGTTTTAGAAAGTGAATAGCTACATACCCTTTAGTACCTCCTGCCGCCATTGGTATTGCGGACCTTATTATTTTTGGTTTTGCCATATCAGTATTGAAGTTTAATAGTTTCTAAAAGTGGTCGGACGTCTGCCAGCGGATCGTTTAACGCTTCAGCGATAACGGTTTGCCTGAACTTATCACCTATCGTATCAGTATGAAACTTTACAGGTGATTTCTTGGTGTGTTTCTTATGCCTGCCCATACTTAAACCTGGATTACCGTTATAACTTTCCAACCCCACAGCTCTGCGTATTCCTGAGCCTCGATATTGGCCTGATCCTCGTTAGCGCAATCAAAGTGCCGGTAGTGGTTTTGACCTGACACTGTTTCGAATTCTGCGAAGTATTCTTTCATATCTCACGAAGTTTATTGAGGCGTTCAGATAGGTGATTTAATGCCTTTCGATAACCATAATCATTAGCCGAATCAAGAGTAGAATTGGATAAAAGGTCACTTACGATTTCTTCGACTGCATCCAAAGTGAGTTTCTTAGTGACCTGGATAAGGTTGTAATCTGCCACCATTTGCTGTACGGGAACATTATCGAGCTGTATAAACTCACCCTTTTCCGCAGCCTCAGCCATTAACTGATCTGCACTTTCATAATTGATTTTCTCAGCAGGCTCGTCTGTTACGTCGATAATTGATTCGTCGTGGATATGCGGAACGCCCAGGTATTTATCGATCCATTTCTTCGCTTCATCTTGAGCTTCTGCTGGACTATCATATATCGGGGTACCGACTAAGTTAATATCTTCTAAATCGAACACACTGCATTTAAAACCTTTCTGATCTGTGAAAGTTTTAATGATTAAGTCTCTGTGAACCATGATATTTTCCGTTTAAGTGATATGCAAAGGTAAAAATAATATTTTACTATGCAACACTTAAACGGAATTATTTTTAGCTTTATAAAAAGAAAATCACGTACCGCTGTAACAGTTCGTGATGAATTAAAAAAACGTATGGAAGAAATTCGCGGTTGGCAAAGGTAGACAATACTTTCGAGATACGGAAACACAATTGGGAGGCTTAAGCGTAAAACCTACCCAATGTATTTCAGCCCTTTTTTAAGATCTCCGTCTTTGTAGTTATCCTTTATCCAATAAGCTGGGTTTTTAGCACGTAATAACTTTTTTTCGTTTGCTTTAACCCAGCTTGTATAATTCTCAGGCATTTTATAAATCCCTTCTTTCGATTTAAACCCTGAGTTAGATCCGCCTGAAGCGATTTTATCTATTATCTCATCCATCTCCTGTTTACTGGCAAGAATCGTTATGCAGTTACATTTGCAATTTGGGTGAAAACCTCTGAACTTAAATGTCTTCGGGTATCTACCAACCAAAGAAGAACAAATATCACAGCCAACAGTATTGTTGCTCCTTCGGACCTCATAGCCAACGACAAAGTCGAGATCCTGCCAGCGGTCGTGATCCGCTTCACGATAAGCCATATTAATCTCGGTACGGGTCAGCCTTTGCGCGTTCTTTCTGCTGCTCCGGTAAACACCTGTGCCAGGCTTGTACTGTTTCGCAGCTTTCGATAATTGCAACTTTCCGTTCTTGTCCCTCACTCTGCGGAATAGCTTATCCGGTTCGTTCAGGTATTGCCGAACATCTTTAGCGATCTCATTGGCCGATTTACCTTCAGATAGGCCTATGTCCAAGGCGAGTTCGATTTCGTTCTTAAAGTCTTTCGTAATATTCCATACTCGATCTGATAAGTTCAAGCCGTTCGATTTCCGGGTCTGGAAAGTCAAGAGCGCGTCGAGATTCCTGCCCATGAAACGTTTTAGGGCTGGTTCGGATAACTTAGCCGCAGGAACGATCGAACGAACCAATTCGTCGTTCTTATCACCGGACAGCAACCAGGCCCGATTCGTACCTTCGTCGATTACGTCGACCATCTGATCGTGAAAAGCCCGTAGGATCTTATCGACTTCTTTCTGCAGTGCCTTTGGTGCATCATCGAACGTAAACAAGGTTTCAGGATCATACTTGACCTTCAAACCCTGCTTAACTGCTTTCCGTATAGCATCGTTGTAAAGTTTTTGTATAATCCTGAGTACTTCGTCAATATTCTCAAAATGTACGTTATCCCAATTTTTAGCCATTCTTTAAAGTTGGTTCGATACCCATTAAAAGATTTTTATCAGGCTCGAGGGATATTTCGAAATCGTAATGATCCGATCTTTCCGTACCGCATTGAACAGTATAGGACAGATCGTCACGATCGAAAACAGTTATGCAGATTACGACCCGTTTTTTCTGTTCCGGGTCAGTGGTCAGGTAAACGAAGTCACCTCGGCTGAATTTATTGCTTATGTACATTATTCTTCGCCCGATAAAGGAATATTAGCTTCTCGATCAATTTCTGCTTTCTGTTCGGCCTGTATCATCTTCCAGGCGTTCGCAGGATCTTTAGCCAGGCCAGACAGTTGGACAGACAGCTCCTGCGGTACGATCGCTTTCTGGCCGTTAGCTTTCAGCAGTAGGTCGACTTTAGCCAGTGCATCAGAGATAATAAACGGATTGATCTCGGTTTCGATCTCCATGTCCTGAATAGAATCAGCCCATTTCGTATTCATCAAAGCCATGTACGCTTTAATGATCGAATAGTCACGTTCCATCGAGTTAAGGAATATTTCTGATTCGTCACCTACCTTCAGGTGTGCATCCGCGAACATGAATTCCAGAGCCACGCCCGACAGCGCGCCTATGCCTTTGATATTCTCGAAAGAAAGATCCGGCAGCTGCAGTTCATGGAAATACATTCGCAGAATATAATCATACGAGAATTTAGTAGATTCTATTGACTGATCCCACGATACGTATTGCGCTTTCGCATCGCCGGAGGCTATAAAGACCCGGTTCGAATCCCCTTTAGCCGGTGCACCTTGTAGATCACCTGAAAGTAAAAGTATTGGATCTGAGTGATAGTCGATAATATCCCCGTTACGGGAAAGTATCTTTTCAAGGTTGTGAACCTTGTCGTTATCGGCATCGGCCCAAATAGGCTGTTTCCTGTGTGTGTAAACGATAGGTATTCGATCCAGTCCGTGCGGCTTACTTACTTCGTCTTCGATCCAGCCTGAAGAACCTGTTTCAAGTTTCCAGCTCATGTAATTTTCATCCGTCCAGGTTTCGAAATGTTTAATCTCAAGATCCTTTTCGTCGTAAGTACTGAACATGCGGCTGAATGCAACCATATCGCCCGAATCATCGAAATAAGGGTAAAGCTCATCACCTTTTTCAGGACTGAATACCTGGTACTTTAGTTTTGAGGCTGAATTAAAACCATACGTTTTCGTAGGGCTCGTTTTCGAGTACCAGTATACGGCGCACTCGCATTGCGATTCTACGATATGGCATCTTTCTTTGTTCATCGAGTTCCACTTCGTTTTCTTCAGGATCTTTTTAAACGAATCGAACTGTTCCTTCCGTACCGGTACCGCGCCCAGATCTTCACAGGAAATATCCGGTGGCGTCGTATACATAAATTCTACGATACGCTTTACCGCAAGTTTCTGCAGGCCTAACGCAACACGTGTAATCGGTTCTTCACCTGCAGCAACTTCGACTGCTTTGTTTGTCTCAGGATCGATACGGGATTCGTAGATCTGCTTATCCGGGTAAAGGACTTTATCGAATATTTTGTGCATCCGTGGTTCATATTCCTTTTCCAGGTCTGACCACGCAGGAACTTTAAATGGTTTGTTCTGCAGAGATCTGATAACCTTGTCCGGTTCTGTCTCTTGAAAGATGTCAATTAGTTTTTTCATCGTCTACGGAAAGCGTTTCTTATAGCGGTAAAATTAGCGGTTTTTTTCATAGTGAACGGATAAAATGTATTTGCCAATGCGTCGAATTCATCCGGGGATCTGCCGAGCCTTTTCTTCAGGTCGTCTTTTTCCTCAATCATTATCGAACCGTTACTGAGAAACTTCCATTTTATTTCGATCGCTTCCTGCTTAAAGCTCTGCCCTGCCGCACCGTTCGGTATCATCGCCCCCGTGTTATTTCTTGGATTAAGCCAGTCCCGAACAGCCCAATGCAGGTAAGCGCGCATATTTGCAAACTTATATTCTCCGGTCACATCTGAAAGATCTTTCCCTGATCCGTCCTTTGCCGATTCCGAATACTTACAGCTGAATACTCGGTCCTCATAGCCGAGTTCGGTAGTTCTGGAATAAACCCCGGCACCTTCACCGATCGTATCGACCATAGCTGTAAAAGTGATATTCTTATCCATTTCCTTTACGATCCTGCCGGCAACAGCCATGTGGTCAGCCCGACCACCTGAGTTCGTTTTATAAAACCTTCGAAGATACGGCCCGTGCCGGTACGCAAACACCGAACTGTCCCTGCCCATACCGGCCACGTCGACGCCAAGTCTCAGCGGCTCCAGGTATACGTCCTTTACTTCATCCTGGAAAGCCAACCAACGTTTTTGGGCTGCCTCGATCCACTGTTCAGGGATAAGACTGTCTTCACCTACTTTCGGGAACTTACCTAAGACCTTTATTCGGAAAATATCTTCGGGGCGATACCACTGGCCTTCGAACTCGAAATCGTCTTCTTCGTCCATGACCTCGTCAGGCCGGATCTTCGTACACCAGTTTTCGAGTTTATCTTTGATCCACTCATAATCGACCTGACCCGGAATAGAAACTACTTTATCGATCACGTTCGGAGCTGTCAGCGAATTGAGCCTGAACTTAGACCAACGATCATCTTTTTGGCTCTTAGCCGCATAACCGATTGAAGTGTTTGGGTTAAAAACCAGGATTACACGCGAATTGCCCTGCAAGTTACCTTCGATTGCGCCGAAAGTGTCGTCCCTGATCCCGGTCGCTTCGGTGATAGCAAACATCGTATTTACGGCGTGAAATCCAGACCACGCCTCATGATTATGTTCATCAGCTTTGAATCCTGTCAGGAACCACTCTTCGTATTCAGTCCGTATATCGTACGCATTTAATCGGCCTGGTAAAAGCATCCCGGTACGTTTCGCCCTGTTGAATAGCCGGCTGATCTCGGGCATCATAATGTTCTTCACCTGCCGGTCAGTAGGAGCTGTTAGGGCGACCTTCGTATTCTCGATCAGTATACCTTCGTCGTTGAATTTAGGGGTCAGGTACATGAAGCAGACTGCAGCCACAGCCGTTACGAAATCCTTACCACGGGCGGTACCGCTTGCGACCGACGTTCTCGGGTTGTATTGAACCGAACTGAGAATCGCTTCCTGTTCCTTATCCAGATTAACCCGTAAAACCTCCCGTGCAAATTTACACCAATCATTTACCCATGACTGCATCATTACCGCACCTTCGACTTCGTACTGTTCTTTCGTCATAGCTGCCCTTCTGACTTATTAACTTTTTTAAGAAATTCGTAGAAACCGCCTCCGATCGATTCGCCTTTCGACGTTACGTCTTTTTTCTCAGGCGCATATAAGCCAAGCAGTTTACGTTTTTCTGCAAGCTGGTTTCGGATCTCAGCGATATACCGCGGATCGCCAAGCATAAGTTCGTTAGTCGTCGTGTCCTCAATACTGGACGGCGTGAGTTCTGCTTTCGGTGCGTCGTCCTGATCCAATTTACGTCTGCCCGGTTTAGTCACTTCCGCTTTCTTCTTTACAGAAGTGGCCTTGTAATCAGTTTTAGATTTCTGCCACTGTTCATAAAGTTCTTCAATCGCATAATCGATATGCGACAAAGTGTCTTCCATCAACTGTTCTGTTTCACTGACCCGAGCCTCGCGCCATTCTTTCAGCAAAGTATTCACGTCTTTATGAACGGTTTGCAAGGAAATCGGATTCGCGAAACCTAAACGTTTCGATATTTCTTCGGCCATGCGACGCATTGAATAGCCTTTCCGGTGTAGCTCTGCTATAATCGGCAGACGTTGCTGCTCGTATTGCTTTGCTTGTTTTTTAGTCATTTCCTTTTCAGTTTATTATATTTCCATTCGCCGTAATCGACTTTATGGTGATGCCGGCCGTATTTTACCGTCAGTTCAACATTATCAGGATATAGCCGTTTAAGCATACGTGATTTTTCCTCTGTGCCGGCTTTATACAGCTCGTCTGTGTTTCCACCTTTGATCAGCTGCGTTGATAGCTTCTGACATAGGTATGCCTGAAATAACATCGTACAGTGGCCTTTGCTCAACATATCCAAAGAAAGTATTACATCCTCGTTATAACGTCCGCGCCAGCGAAACGGTGCTGAGGTTTTAATCAGGTTGCAGGAAAATATACGGGTATTGATAATCAAAGGAGCTATCGTCTGTTTCCGGGGCACGAACATACCGTACTGCATTCCTGCCATTGATACATTTTCATAGTTCTGAATAAATGATTCGATCTTTGCGAAAGTATCATATTTGGCAACGTATTTCATGTTGTTATTCAGCACGAAAAACCTCGGAATGTTATCGTCTATAATCCAGTGAAATTCGTGCCCCTCGCGCTTCGCAATATCCCAACCCATATTCCTGGCTGCGCCTGATCCCGTCCGAGGGTTGTCTTCGTACGAAATATTATCGCAGGTTTCGTAATTCCTTTTAAGATCCATATCCAGTTTTACTAATTTACTGGCAGGCAGAACCTTTCTGTAAAGATCGTATTCCTGAGGCTCTACGATCACCCGGTAACGGTCCACACCCATTCGATCCAAGGCTTTCCAGGTAGAACCTACATCGTGTCGCCCTTTCGAGGGAATAAATATCGGGGCAAGGCTATTCATAAATATCTGGTGCGGTTTCTCGTTCCTGAGGGGGGAAATAAGTCGATCTGGTTTTATCAGTAATTTCTAACTCTAATCTTTCCTGAAATTCTTTATAAGCGAGTGAATTTTCGAAATGAACGATCAAAGTTTTGAAAGGTTTAATTGCTTGATTCTCGAAATCGAAATCTCCGTGTTCTTCGAATTCAGCCCTTGGATCGTTTTCGCCTCTTTCAACCTGGATCTGTTCTTCCAGCTCTGTCCAATCCACTTCCAAGCCGAAACTGCTGAGATCGTGATGTGAAAAGAAATCTTTCAGCTTGCGAAGATCCCATTCACCGTTGTTGATATTATCCCGGATGATGATTTCTTCCTCACGTTCTTCGTCCAGGTCTTCGATCAGGTAAGTCGGAGCCATGGGCAGGCCAAGAAACTTCGCTGCCTTGTACCTCATATTTCCGGCTATAATCACCAGCTGCCCGGTCCGATTAGAAAGTATCAGAGGCCTGGCATTGAAATAATCCGGGTTGTTTTCGATCGATTCGCAGAGGGCCGCAAACTGATCGTCTGATATTGTCCTGGGGTTATTATCCAAAGACGTTAATTCATGCAAAAACCTATCTTTATACATAAAACGAGTGTTTTTGCACAAAGATAGGCGGTTTTATGACGAAAAATGTATTTTTTAGGCTTGTTTTACTTCTTATAACTAATATTATAGCTAAGGTTAGACGTACCTGTTACAGGGGCTACCGAATAATTTATGAAAAAATTGGAAGAATTAGCGGTTATATATGCGATATTTCCTGACGCCGCATTTAATGCCGTAGCTGAATAGTACGCAGGAATAGCCCCTACTGAATGGGGTATAGTTATTACTTTAGTAACTCCGTCACCGCTTGCAGTAGCAGATAGTGTTTTGACCGGATCTGTCGATAATTCTACCCAAGGGCTTAACGTACCACTATCATTACCTCTAATAAACGCCTTGACTAATCCGTTTGATGTTCGGTACCTAAATGCGATTTGGGTGAAATTACTACCTGTAGTCTTCAAATTAAGCCCTTCATATCTGACGCCTGCTTCTGGAGATCCGGTCGCACTGTTTACAAATCTCGTAACAGTCGATTCATCCCATGTTCCAGAAGTAGAAGATTTTAGGTTGTTATCCCATACCGTGCCAGTCCAAAAAATCTGTTGAGATATATCGGTATCGAAATATCGGAACCCTATTTCGTCAGCCCGGAGAGTAGGCCTGTTAGCGGAGGCCCCTGAATAATAAAAACCGTTGAATTTATTGTATTCTGATCTGTTCAATATAGAAACTGTGCCCGACAAATCTATACTTGGTAGAAGACTTGTTTCGAAGTCATTATTAGATATAATCAATTCGGTAATAGTCACCCCTGCTGAAACAGACAATCCCCGGTTAACAAATTTACCTACCCCTCTATTATCAGATAATAAGTTATTCTTGATATGTACTTTTTCAATACCTCCAATACTGCTGGATATACTTATACAATTATTACCGCTACCAGCAGCAGAAAAGCCTATATTTGTAAAAACATTGTTTTGAATACTTAAGTATTCTAAGGAGTAGGAACCTGCTTTACTTACAACTATAGCACTAACTCTTGAATTTATAGTATTGCCAGATATATCGACGAGGGAGTTACTGTTTGTGTTCGAAGAATTTAGTCCTATGGATATAAAATCATACAGGTTATCGAAAATATTATTAGTTATTTTTGCTTTTTTAGCTCTTGTGAGATAAAACGATCGGCCCCCTAATGGGGCCTTATCAGATATAAAGACGTGATTATTCGAAAATATTAAATCGTCTACTTCGAATAATACTCCATGCCTATTAATATCGGTACCTGTTATTTTCCAGTTTTCGACTATATTTCCGGTAAAAACAACTTTCCCACCTACGGTTTGTTGGATATATACTGCCGAATTATTGCAATCTTTTATTTTATTACCTGTTATAATTATATTACTCACCGCCTGAGTATTGAATGTTATCCCTTCCCCATTTTGAAGTATTTGGTTACCAATTATAGTAACATCTCGAGGAATATTAGTGGTATTCGACGTGCTACCTTCAGGGGGTCCTTCGATACCGAATTTATTGGAATATATTATGTTATTTGATATTGTCAGGCTGCTAGCCCCTGTAAAAGCTATTCCAGTATCGTAATTAGAAAACAGAGTATTACTTTCAACTAAATTCCCGCGACTTAATGAATCTGTATTATTTGAATTGCTGCCGTACAGACTTATACCGTTTTTGGTAAATTGAGCTAGTCCACCGAAACCATTACCGTAAACTTTATTTCGAGTTATCAAAACATTGCTTGCCCTTCTTATAGATATTCCATCAGAAAAGCAGTTATATATTTCGCAGTCGCTTATTGTTATCCCTTCTGCAACTACAAAAATACCCCTCCCTCCGGTATTAGTAGCCGTAAAATTATTATTTGGGTTTTGGTTGCTATAATTGCCGTCTATACTTAAGTTCCTTATGGTTATGTTTTTCGGAACAATCCTGCCGGTACTTTTAAGATTACCAACAGATAGTATCATGCCGTCGCCTGAATTATCTATATTAGTATTAGGCTTTAGTGCGTTATTAGCTAGTTTAATGATCGCTTTACCTGAACCGGACAATGTTAAATTATCTCTGACAATCCTACAAACGTCGGAAACTAAATAAACTCCCTCCGTAAAATTTATCTCTGAAACCGAAGAATTATCGTTTGCAAATTTTAAGGCCTTAGATATGGATTTAATATCATCCGTGACCCCGTCTGCTTTAGCTCCGAACCATTTAGGATTAATTACCCCTTCGTAAGGCCTTATATATTTCCTCCCTCCTGAAATGATAACCATACTGGAATCGTCAGGCAGATTAGTATTAGGTGAGAATTTAAAAATACCGGATTTACCTTCGTCCGTTATATTTATCACTTTAGCAGTGTCAGCTTTACCGGATCTTAATTCAGAAATCGTCAAGGCAGGTATTTTATCAGAAACTAACTCTTTAACACCTTCGGCAGATACTCCGGGGACTACCCTACGGCCTGAGCCTATCAGCTGAGCCTGCGAGGTAAACGATAAGAACAGCGAAACAATAATCAATAATCTTTTCATTGCAGAGTTATTTAAAGGCCTTCGACGAATTGTCCGAAACCTACGTAAACAAAATAATTGGTGAATAAAGTAGGATTGTCAACGTCGATCGAAACGATAGCGAGACTGTTCCAGGCATTTATCGTAAGGGGGGCCGAGATTACTTTATCTGACTGATAAAGCCGCAACTTTACGAACTCGACTTCTTTTACGTTCGAACTCGATTTAGGTACGATCATAATCGAATACGGTGAGCCTTGACCTTTCGTGTACGGTAAAGCTAAAACCTGATCCAGAGTAACGATCCGGGCGGCGAACATAGTTTCTGGAACAGCCCCCTTTTGGAACCTTTGAACTTGTTGTGAAAAACCCTGCATCGAGATCATAAGCAGGGCGAAAAGAAATAATCGTTTCATATGGATTGTTTTAAAAATTTTCGAATTGGAAGTGCATACCATCTTTCGAGGCTGCCGACCAGTCTGCACCGCAGATCCAGCCATTACGTCGCCACACGTCAAGAAAAGCCTTAGACCAGGTCACTTTACCGCGAAAAGGATTCCAGGTCGCGTTCATATCGACAGCGATTCCCCATGCGTGGGTAGATATACCGTCGCTGCCTCGTTTCGTCCTGATATTGAAACAGCCGTCCCACGTTTTTATTTCCTTATGCAGCCCGGACGCGATCAGTTCGCGTAGAACTGTTTCGAACGGTGCGATCAGCAGGAAATTGATGTAGACCTTATTCGGCAGAGCTGGAATAGCGCGGTTTATTTCTTCGGGAATATCCCAAAGATCCATCCAGGCCTTTTCAAACTTCGCCCGGTTCGTGTACGGGTTACCAAACTTTTTAATCAGTTCAGCCTGTGTTTTTAGACGAGCCATAGTATAAGTTTAATGCAGAGTGGTAACAAAGGTATAAATACCAGCAGGAAAACCACAGTGTGATACCACTTAATATCGTCATTCCATCCTAAAGCCAGGAATTCTTCATCCTTAACCGCTTTTAGTATGTGCCCTCCGGTCTTCCAATTTTTATAATCAACCAGGTTCAAAGATCCAGCCAGGCCGAGGCCTAAGAAGTTCAGCTTTCTAAGGAGCCAGTTTTTACCTGTTGCTGCACTCAGTGTTTCGAAAAACTGCCCGTAATGATAGCCGCCCTTCTTTATAAACCAATCATTGAACATCGTGCCGAACGCCACGTTTGCAAAAATATCAAGTGCGATCGCGGCCTGGTAATATCTGTCGTCTATATACTTAAATCCTTTCTTATACCGAAAGGCCGCAACGATCGTATGCAGCGTTGCCTGAATACTGAAAAGAAGGATCAGATCGAACGCAAGAATAAATAATATAATTCCCATTATAGCCAGTCGAATAATCGTTTAAATATTTTTTTCTTTTTAGTGGCCGGAACAGTTACCGGTACCGTGTCCGAAGGTTCGCCCTTGACGCTATCGGATTTGACCGGCAAGGGTGCGACGAAAGGGCTTTCCTGAACTAACCGGCCTACCTTTTCCACTTGTTGTTCCAGGACGATATTTTGGCGTTCCTCGATCTTATTCTTAGCGATCGTTTTCTGAGTTACCGCATCCAGCTTTTTCCCTAACATATCGACCCTTCGCATCTTCGCTTTCGTAGAATCAGGAAGTAAGGAATCCAGCGGTATTGTATCAGCACTGATCTGATCACTGATAACAGCTTTTACCTTTTCCGGTACTTTATCAGGTGCCGATTTTTCCTGTGAAACATTCTTTGGCTGGAAAGCCAGCGCGCAGATAAGGGTAATCATAAAAACGGCACCGCCGAGGAATATTTGAAATTTAGTTTTCATTGGATTGTAATTTGTGTTGCTCCAGTGTATTTATGTTCGTTTCGGCTTTCTTTAAAAGTAATTCCCGTTTTGCGGATATAACACTACGTTTTGAATCAGCAGTCTCAAATTTATAAATACGTTCCCTGTATTCTTTTTCTCGCTTTTCAGCGGACGCATCGGCGGATGTAATCAATCGCTCAACCCAAGCCCCTACCTCTTTTTTACAATCCTTATTCTCGTTTCTAAGGCTCAGAAGTTCCGTATTTTTCTGCTTTATAATGTCAAAAAGTACCGAATCTGAAGCAGCTTTTACTTTAGCATCATCTGCCTGTGTTTTAAGTTGTACTTCCTGCCTGACCGTCCCGAGTTCGCGAAATAAGTATAATAAACCGCCTGTTACAGATACGATTACAATATACATGCCAAGAACCAGAGCCGGGGAAGGTTTTGCTGTAGCCAATTGGACCAGCCAAGATTTGTTGTTCTCCACGTGAGTTTCATTAATGGGTTAGAGTAGCAATGCAGCCGCTATAACGCCAAGGCCAAACCCTATTAAACCGGATTTGATCTTTTCCCTTCGCCCGGTTTTAATCGCGGCAGTAAGTTTCGTCTCGGCATTATCTTTTTCCAGAATTGCGGCAGTTTCCCGGAAAATATATTCCTTATTTCTGGTTTCATGTTCCTGTCTCAGTAAATCGTTCGATCTTCTTAAACTTTCATAAGCCGGGCGAAGGGCTTTTAAAATTATTAGGCTGTCTTCTAAGGCTGTCACGTACTTCGGCGGCATTGATTGAATCGAGTATTTCTGCGCGGTTGCGTTCACGCATGTCATTCCACAGAGTAGGATGATCAATTTTAAAATCCTGATTGCGAAGCAGTTCGTATTCTGTTCGTTTGATTTCGGCTTCATTCTCTGCGTTTTTTCTTAGTAATTCTTTTTCATCCGCATGCTGCTTATAGTACCGTGCTGAATCGTTCGCCTGATCGATCTTAGGCTGGTTGTCCGGTAGTTTCTGCTTCGGCCAGAAATAGGCTACCGCAAAAACGAATATTAGCAGCGCGAGGGCTGCTAATATTCGTTTTTGGTTAGTTACTTTCATCGTTTAGATTTAGCAACCTGTTCAGTGTCAGAACTTGTTAAAGCTGCCTGGCTTTCGTCCGAAACCGCTTTCGCTCGACTTTCGAAGATATAGCCCGATGCCATTTTCTCCATCATTACTCCGGCGATTTCCATTGCCAGCGCATCCTGAGATAAAAGAGATTCGATACCCTGCGTACTGTCGAGCTGACCGTTTACGTTTATGTTCACCGTTTCGTTGCTTTTATTCAGCAGCTTTCCGTCGCGAAGCGTAGACTTTTCAAAGCTGACAGCGATATTCACGCTGATACCCTTCTGCACCAATTCAAAAGCGTAACCCCGATCTGCGTCCTCGATTAAAATTCTTGTTTGATCTGCCATTTTAGATTTTGTTAAATTTTACGAATATAATTAAAGCGAATCAATTTTCGCATGAATCCCATTACCGGCCACGCGATTTCTGGCTATTCTACCGTTCGGGAATTTTACTTCCAGGTCGTGAAATTTATTATCTGCATATGGGTTTAGATAATACCAGGCGATCCGGCCTGCTTTATGGATTGAGTAAACATAGCCGCCTTTTCTGGTTCTCCCATCGATAATATCGTCAGCAAATTGATTAACCGCTTCAATCCACTGTCCACCGTCAATCCTGTACGAAAGGAAATTACGCGAACCGTCTTCTGGTATCTGGTTCCAAGTGTCAAGATATACCTGCAATCCGAAACGTGAAAGATCAGTCCCTGCATTATATCCATAATAGCCAATTCCTCCGGCCTTAGCGTATTTAAAGTCAGGGCTCGTTATCCATTCCGAGTATCTGCCGGCGTTCGGATCAGGGTTTCGGTAACTCCCTTTTGGATCGTTTGAGCCGTTCGGGAAAAAGTATGTCGGCTCCGGTGTCCGGCTGTCGAAGATCCTGCCGCCATTGACTTTACCGGCACCGCCCCATTGAACGAATACTTTGCCGAAAACCTGAGATAGATAAACAGAAGTTATTAACGTATTTGGATCCAATGGGATCTTACCCTGGCTGTAATATCTGCCTTCTGGGTAAACGTATTCGAAAAAGTTGTTCGGTCGCCACTCATGCTCACTCGCAAGAAAGACGCCACCGGTGTAGCCCATGTGATCAAACAACATGAGTTTAAATGCCAAGTCGTGAGCCTGATCCTGCTGTATGTCAGGCGGACCTAAATATACAGCTTCAGTAATTAGGTTCGTGGTCGATAGTGGCGCGCCTGGACTGAAGTTCGAGTACGGCATCTTGTCTGGTGCAAGACGGAACATCCGTTTTGATGAATCCGCTGAAACCTGCCCAAGGTGATAGCTGTTCGGCCAGAACTGAAAGTAATTAAAACAGTTCAGTGATTTAATTCCCTTGTCGTCAAATAGCTTCTTCTGATTCGAGACAAAGCCGGCGTTAAAATCTTTCAGCCAATTAGATCCTGGATTGATCGCGTGTGACTGCTCCATCGTTTCCCCGATATGCAGGGCATCCGGGTACTGGTGTAGGTTGATCATCCGCTGGACTTCTTCCTTTGTAGGATTATCAGAAGGTCTGCCGCCAAAGATCGTAGTAGATAGCGGAACGTCGCTGTATGTTTTACCCTGCAGCCTTAATTGAAAAGCCAGTGTTTCGTCACCGTTTGGTCGGGGAATTTCGTTATGCCTGACGTGTGTTACTCCTTTTCTGAATATCTGTTCAATCGGCCAGTCGCTACGGGACAGCACAAAGAAACGGCCGTTAGGAAGTTTAGCATCCGGGACTATGTCAGCCCATTGCGGCATTTCTGTAGACGGGTTAAATCCTGCCGGGGTATGGCTTACGAAGCCCGACTGAGATCCACTAAAAAAGCCAGTCTCGACAGCAGCAGACCCGTTATACTGATAACTCATCGCCGCGTCTGACTGATAATAACCACCAGGTTCAGAAGAAACCCCGTCACCAGGCCAACGGTTTACGGTCCCAATCCCTTTTTTAGATAGGAACTTAACGATCCTGAAGCCGTTATTAATAGCGAAAGGATAATCTTTTAAAGGTGTAGGGCTGAGTACTACTTCGGCACCATTTATGTATCGGTACTCGTACCCTGGCCGCAGGTCATTTGCCGTACTATCTGTTACCAGCATGTACTCACCGACTATACGCTTCTGTAAGCGCATGTGGCCTGGCATACCGCGAGTAATCATCTTATACGTTGAAACTCCCGGGTCAGTAACGACAGGAGGTTCGACAGTTCCTACGTCTTCCGATTTAATCTTGAAATCCTGAGTAGCAACTTTGGCAGTACATGAAACCGGCGTGAGTGTGATCTGATAATCGCCTGCCGGTAAAGTCTGATCGAACGGGAAGTATAAAGTGTTTACGTCTGGATTGTACGTCGTCGTTTTTAAGATTGAATTGCCTTTTGTGACAGCCAACGTTAAAGTTTTTAATCCTTCCGCATCAAACTGAATTGTAGCTGACTGGTTTGTGAAGCCATTGATCTTGAAACTAGGTTGGGGCTTACACTCAGCAGCAGACGGCGGATCGACGCCACCTGCGATCGTAAATACCCTGGAATTCGAACCGTTGCAGTTTATGCCCTCAATTGAAAAAGTATAGGTGCCGTTTGGAAACTGAGTTGGGAATACAACTGCAAACGTATTTTTCCTTGGCTGTATGCTGTCGATATAAAGTTTAGCCCCTGTTACCATGTACTTCATGTTCCAAACGCTGTCAGCGTCAAATTGAACCTCAAAGCCATAACTAGTAACGTTCCTGATGTCTACAATTGTAGGTCCGCGCTTGCAATCTTTCTTTACGATCGGAACCGGCTTACCTGATTCCAAAGATTTTACCCTGTTCTCTAAATTGTCCAGCCTCCGGGTAACGGGCAGTAGATCGATTTCCGGCCTGGTTTGTGCATACAGGCCGGAAGACAATAAGAGTAGAAGAATTAGTAATTGTCTCATTATTTTTTGGTTAGTTTCTATTACGGGTAATTTTCTTTACATCATCCATTGATTTTACTACATGGGTTTCTGCTTCTTTCGCAGCTTCGGAGCCTTCTATTACAATCCATTTTTCAGCGATCAGTGACCGGAAACGACTGTGAAGATTATCAACTTTTAGGCTTGAGCCTTTCCATTCAACGATCTGTGTTTTATCGTCTGGAACACTGTTATATGCTTCTTTTCTCTGAGCCTCGGTAATGACTACCGGCTGAAACTCGAAATCGATCTTTGTTTTAAAAAGTTCTTGTTCCAGCTTCATGTTTTTAGCCAGATCCATGTTATCGCGTTTCAGGATCTCATATTCCTGGTCGGGGTTTTTTGCTGATCTGGCTTTTACACCTAGTTCCTCGTAAATCTTTTTATTTTTATCTGTTAAAGTATCAATTGCATCGCCGATACTATCCTCGATAGCGCGCTTCAATTTCCGGCCTACGGTATCGAGTTTACAATCGATTTCGAAGTCGAAACAGCTCGTTTGGCTGATCGCTAAAAGGTTAAAATACTCTTTCAAAAACTCACTGATTGGAATCCCTGCCTTAGTCATAATTTTACTGTTTATGTTATACTGGTTTTAATTTTTATCAAATGTAGATATTATCCTAACCTAACCCAAGTCGAACCGTTATTTCCGTACCATCCTTTCACTCCGTCAGTTTGGTATACGATAGCCCCTTCGTAGACAAACGGCAGCGCGTTTCTTTGTGAAACGGTATATCCTCCAGGGATTACGAGCCCCTGAACTACAAGATCGGCCCTTACGCTGGTACTACCCATTACAAACTGAGCTACGCCGAAGAGATCGGCTTGTATCAATAATGAATCAGTTAAATTACTGCCGTCCGAACTCCATCTAGGTAATCTACGGTTTGAACCACTGCCGGTAACACCGCCACCGCCGCCTCCTGATACTGTAAAGCTCGGATTATTATTGACATACTGAGTATTGCCGTTTATCGTAATCGTCCTGTCTACCGGCATACCGCTGCCACCTCCTGCAATGGTAAAACTCGGATTATTATTTACGAACTGAGTATTGCCATTAATTGTAATAGTTCTATCAATCGCCATACCGCCACCGCCTCCGGCTATTGTGAAAACAGGATTTCCACCAATGATCTGAGTATTTCCGTTTATGGTTATCGTCCTTTCGTTTTTAGCATATCCGGCCAGGTCATAAGACGTTAAGAATGTTCCGAGATCGACGTTATTGCGAAGTAGAAACGTATTACCGTTTACGCTAAGTGTCCTATCGTTTAGCATTTTTGCGTTCCAGATCTCGATCCAATTCGACTGGAGTGGTTCGTAACCTGCAGCCCATTGAAAGGCAACATTTCCAGAGGTCGTTATAGGCGCGCTTGTCACATAGAAACCAGCAGGGGCCGATAAACCGACCTGCGTAACGGTACCGCCTGAACCTCCTGTCGATACAGTAAACACTGGGCTGTCGTTCAGGTATTTAGAAAGTCCGTTAATAGTAATCGTCCTATCGGTCGGTATGCCTGAACCGCCAGAAATCGTAAAGACAGGATTATCTAAAATATTTTTAACAGTACCGTTAATTGTTATCTGACGATCAGAAGGCATTTTATACGGCAACTGATCGAAAGCAGCCTGGCCGTTTATAATCCTTGAATCGTTACCCTGGGCAGCTGTATTCGAAACTGTTCCGAAAGTGGCTGTCGTCATTACCTGATACCAGGATGAAAAAACACCCGAATTGCCCTGAGATCTCACCCATAAAGCCCCTGAGCTATTTACGGTATCGAAAGCAAGTTGAGATCTACCGTTCGTCCCCCTTTTTATTTCCAGAAAAGCGGCATACGGCGCAGGCGTATTCGTAGTTACATTATCAGCATAGTAAAAACCTATTCCCGGAATACCGTTAGGATTATTAGTGTATGAAGCTGATAAAACGAAAGCCCCTGTATGGTTTGCCCTATCTAATAAACTTGAAGCGTGATAGCCGTCCAGTAAATCAGCATTCAGGTTTACGTTCAATACCTGGCTACTTACCGTTAACGGGGCGACAGCTCCTGCGTAAAGAGCTAAGGAGCCGTTAGCTAACATTTCCAGCATATTAAATGTCACCCCTGGACCTCCACCAATCCCTGTTCGGGTTAATACGAAATTATCATTGAATCTTAAAAAAGTATATGCAGTCGATCCGTCTACATTCGTAAATTTTAATTCTGTAGCGTTTAAAGATGTTGAAAACTTAACTTTATAATCATTTGTTTGCCCTATCTGGAAATTACGGTTTCCGAAATTAAGTAACCCAGAAGTAGTATTTATTGTTAATGGGCTGGCCGTAATACTCGTAATAGTATCGTACATAGGCACAGCCCCGACCACACCATTATTTGTAAAAGCGTTTCCAGCAGCAGAAACATTGATCGTCAGATCCCCGGCACCTACTAAACGATTTAGGCTTGCGCCTGAGAAAGTAACATTTACACCCGGCAAAAGTGATCCTTTTGAAAAAGCGTTTTCCTTCGAAGCAAGCGCGCTGAATGACGTGTTCCAGTTATTAATATCAGTCTGGCTGAATTGTTTCTGTGTCCAGATTTTATACGTAGGCCCGTAGATCGGGTTTCCTGAAGTACCACTGCCGAAACGTAGGTACCAATCGCCAGAAGTACCTGAAATTAATTGGTGCATCCACCCCCCTTCTATTAAATCCCCTGTCCCACTAACTCCGGCAAATGATAATACGGTTCCGTAATTCTCAGGACGGTTTAATGTACTTTCGGTAAAATACTTTACTCCTCCTTTTGTTATCAGGTTAAAGTCGGGGATCGCCCCGAAACCAGTAACAAATTTATCGTTTGCAAAAACCCAATTTCGGGTCGCTATTACCTCATTATCCCAACTAAAATTCCCGTTTCCGTCAAACTGTAATTGACGTAAAGTATTATTCGGCCCGTCCCAAACCCTTAAAGCCGCTGTCGTAGTTACAGACCCGTTGCCGCCTCTGGGGTAGAAATGTTCATAAGCCGCAGTACCGTATAAGTATCTGAAATTTTGCCCACCGAATTGAAGTTCGCCAGAAAAATTATGGTATGCGGATATAGTATTCGCTGTTGTTTTACTGACGTAATCCGATAAATCTACGGTTGAAGCAGCTGCAAAGGTTATATCCCCAGATCCTACAAGCCTGTTCGTAAGTACTCCTGTCAAGGTAACTCCGGTTCCCTGTATCAGGTTTCCTTTTAGGAACTTATCTTCTTTAAGTGATATTGCTGTTATTTGATAATTCCAGGAGTCAATATCGATCTGAGAAAAATGCTGTGTCGACCATAATTTATAGGTGTCCTGCCAGGTTGCCCCTGTTGCGGTCCCTGATCCTCGCCTCACATACCATGAGCCAGAAGTTCCTGACATAAGTTGGTTTATCCAACTACCGTCACCTGAATTCCCTGTATTGGAGATACCTACGAAAGTGAGTACGGTTCCATACCCTTCAGGTCTGTTTGCCGTCGATTCGGTCCAGTATTTTACCCCTCCCGAAGTGGCGTCACGTAAATCGGCTAAAGTAGTAAATCCAGAAATCCACCTATTCGCATTTAAGTCTAAGGCCGATTGCAGACCTGTTATAGTAGAAATAGCCTGCGACCCGGTATGATTTACCCGGCTCAATAAAGCTCCTGCATGGTAATCATCTACCCGGTCTGCATTTAGGTTAGGGTTCATCACGTTAGACGTGACCGAGAATGGTGCGCCTGAAGCAGTAGGGTATGTACTCGTAATAGGATCGGTTATTGTCAATCCGGCTGCTATTAAAACACTGCTTAAAATATCCATATTATTTTTTAATAATTACCCGGTACGCATTGCTTCCTATCGCTTTCGCGAAAATTATTTCGACCTGAGTTACTGAAATCGTCCGGCTGTCAACGATAACGGCCCGACCGTCAGAAACACGACGTACTTCTACTGCGACGTCGGTCGAATTAAGTCCGTGCGTCAATGTATAGTTTGTTGCTACGCCGTCGCCGATCGTTGCCGCATAATTTCCGGTAGCTAACTGAGTAGCTACGTAAGTAACCATTTTTAGAGGGGTTACAGCGCGTGTGTCGTCCGTACCTGTGTTTGTCTCGGTTTGGGTTGCTATTTCGATAACTCCTGTCCGGGTTTCGGTCGCAGTCCTGGCTGATAAACTGGCAGGGGTAACGACCTTATTCGCGTCTGTCCCTGTCTGAACTTCTGCATTCGTGGCAATAAATACAAGCCCTAAAACTGTTGTCGTGGCCTGATCCCGGTTAGTCTCTAAGAAGATCCAGTCGGCTACAAGTGTCGTTGACGGGTTGGCTTTATTGGCTATCAAAACATCGCCTACATTAAACGCCACCCCCTGAACTGTTCCTGCCGTTGAAACGTACCAGTAGTCGCCTTTCTTGGTCGAAGCTATTCCGGGAAAAATAGTATTCGAAGTTGCGTTAAACGATCCGATCAAAGATCCTACCGCACCGACAATACTATCTACGTAGGCTTTCACTGAAGCAGCCGTAGCGATATTCGTAGCCGTGCCTGTAGCCAGGGTATTATCGTTTATCAGCGTGATTTCAGAAGCTACACCGCTGCCGGCAGCAGTACGGCCGATTACCGTCATAGCCGATATATTCTGCATTTTAGCGAACGTAACCGCCGCGTTCAGGATCTTTGCCGTTGTAACGGCATCGGCAGCCAGTTTCGCAGTGCTGATCCCAAGATCTTTCACGCCGACAATATCGCTGACCACTTCCAAGGTCACGTTATCTACATTTACTGACAGCGTGACGACGCCAGCAGCAGTAACTTCTGCAAGCCCGGCACCTCCGACAACAGTTCCGCCCCCGATAGGTTTCCAGGTCGTTGTCGCTAAACTGTAGATATAAATTTTTTCATCCCCGGTATTGAAATACATCTGTGCGTTTACCGGCGTGGGTATCGTAGGGGCTGACGATAGCGCATGTATAACAACGTTTATGATCTGATTATTTTGTAAATCGAGATCATTTAAAACTGGAATTGCTGCCATTTATTTATCTAAGATTACAGAACCGACCTGCGGCCTTTTGTGGATTATTTTTAATATGTCGTTATCTATGTACTCGATCACGGAAAGAACTTTTTTTCCAGCCACTAAAATTATTGGGTCTGGCTTTTTATTCAGTGCATGATTAACGATCCATTCTTCTGCCGGATCTGGAAACTCGAATTCCTGCTGACCGGACGATTCGCCTATCAGTAGATCGACATACCCTTTATTGGCCGCGTCCTGAGATCCTTGCGGCTCTGGTACTTGAGGGGATTCCATAAAGGTCAGAACTCCCGAGGTTTTCGTCTGGCTGCCGTCTTTTAGCAGGACTTTTGAAATATCTACTTTAATATCGTTGATCGCAGCCTGAGCCGTGGAAATAGGCCAGTTTGCAGCGGTTAAATTAGGAACGTTTCCGAGGCCTACAGCCGCTTTATTCAACGGGGCCGTCGTACCGTCGCCCCGAACATAATCTGTTACTAGGCCGTTGAATTTCAACTGGTATGCGTTTAATGCAGTCGACAGCGCGGTATATGTGACCGCATCCAGGGAAATATAAGTACCGTTTGCTGATAGATAGCTCTGAAATCTTGTGCCACCTGAATACAGCATGTATATTTTACCGTTAACGACCGGCTGAGGGAGTACTGAAACGATCTGAACGCCGAAAGCTGCCAGGGCATCGGCCAGGCCGTTAACGTCTTCTATTTCGTGCGTGTGCTCCAGATCTGCCTTATCTGCAAGTAAATCGTGTGTTTCAGATTTAGTATAGCGATCCTCAAGTTCGTCAGACAATCCTGTAATGTCTTCGATTGTATGGCTATGTTCTCCCGGTTCTTGCTCAGTAATGAGAGAGTCAATTTCACTTTTGTTATAAACTTCATCGGTAGTGTAGAGATCTGGTTTATTTAAAATATTATCCCAGCTTAATTGATCTTGACATAATTCTAAAAGCAGTTGATATAAATCGTCTGCTTTCTGGACAATATCGCCCACGCCGTAATCTCCGAAACCTACGATTAAACCCATTTGAATAATTTATTTTCAACAAATATATTGTATATCGTATAATATTTCGGATAATCACTACATTTGTTTCTGAATCATTTTAAAATAACTTTGAATTACAAAGCACTATGTCTCTAAGAATTAAGATTAAGGAGCGTTTGAAGGTGAAGTACCCAAACGTAAACTTACGTCGCTTCAGGGTAAACGCTATCGCGGATGCACTGGAAGAAGATTTAGAGGATGAGGCTACGGATGAGGAAATAGACACGCAGATTGACCGCGTTAACAAGTTCATGGATTTTGCTAAGACCGCAAAGGCTGACGACGAGTTAACTACTTTCCGTAAAGGCAAGGAAGACGGGCCTGATGAAGATCCTAAGACTGATCCGAAAACCGATGAACCTGCAAAGGTCGATCCTAAAACCAAAACTGATCAACCCGATTTCGAGGCGATCTTAGGTAAATTTATGGCCCCTGTCCTGCAAGAAATTGCATCACTGAAAGCCGATAAAGTATCCGGGACGCGCACCGAAAAGTTGAATACAGTATTGGCTAAATCTGACGATAAGTTTAAGAAAACTACTTTGGCGGCTTTTAAAAGAATGAAGTTCGAAACGGACGAGGAATTCGAAGAATATCTCGAAGAACTTACCGAAACGGCTGCAGACTTTATTCAGGCTGATGCAGATGATAAATTGGATAAGTCGGTTTTGCCTATCATGGGTGCGAAAAGTAAATCCGGCGTTTCTTCTGACACCGTAAACTTTATCGCAGCAAAAACAGCAGCGGCAAAAGGTGAAGGTGGTTTAGCTGGAAAAGCACTTTCCATTTAAAACCTTAATTAAAATCCAATATGCAAAACTCACGTGAATCGGACAGCTCAGTTCGTAGGGTAGTTTTCGCCACCAAACTTGAAGACGTAATCGGGGGGATCACCCTCGATTCGTCTTATTTTGTGCCGGGCGATCTTGTACCTGCAGGAACTCCTGTCGTAAAAGCTGTGAACGGCCTTTACCAGCCGATTAAATCAGCCCGTATTACTGCCGCCGCAACTAACACGGCGACAGATTACCAGGTTGCAAAAGGTCACAATTTTAAAGTGGGTGATTTCTTTGCGTCTGCTGTAGGTGCAAAAGCCTACCCGATTACTTCGATTAATAAATCCGGTGCTACGGACGATATTATCACGGTATCAACTACGCTAGGTGTCGCTGTTTCTAATGGTGTCGCTGTCTTCTCTGCTACGGCTCAATCTGCTGGTGCTACTTCGGCTTTTCTTTCAGGTATGATCGTCCTAACCGGACACGAAGTACTGATCAAGGAAAACGATACGAACGTGGTGGATGCTTTGATCCGTGCTTCGGTATTTGAGGTGGCCGCACCTCCTGTTACTGCTGCGATTAAGGCTGTGAATCCACATCTTTTATGGCTGTCGTAATAGCTGTTTAATTTATTAACTTTTTACCGAAACAGAAATGAGAGAATCATTAATTGAAGGTCTTAATACGGTGGACATGCAGGCAGTAGCGAACGAGTATACTCTTTCGGAATTCTACTACCCTACATTGTTTCCATTGCGTTATACCGATTCCCTTAAATGGGAACAGCTTGAAGCCGAGTTCGGGGCACCCGTAGCCGGTGACGTGATTTCATGGGATGCCCGTGCGCCACGTAAACGTCGTGAGATCGTAGGAGCCTTGAAAGGAAACATTGCTAAAATCGGTGTGGCCCGTGAAAAAACAGAAAGTGAGTGGAACGAATACACTCGTCTGAAACGTCTTGCCGCAGGTTCTACTGATGCAAACGTTAAAAACCGTATCCTGGAATGGATCTGGGAAGACCAGGAGTTTTGCTATACCGGCGTAAATGCCAAACTTGAATACTTAGCTATTCAGGCAGCTTCGAAAGGTAAAGTAACTTTGACGGCTCAGAACAACCAGGGTATCGTTACCGATGCCAATGTTGATTTTCTGATCCCGAACGCGAATAAATCCGGTGTTGCGATCCCGATCACGACAGCGAATTCAGCAAGTTCTTTGCCGATCACGATGATTAAAACACAGGTTAAAATGGCGCAGGCTAAGAACAAGAAATTGAACTTTGCTTTCACTACCCAGGCCGTTGTCGATGCCATTCTTGGATCTGCCGAAACACTTTCTTTTGCAGCCCCTTTGTTGGTTCAGGCATTAAACCTGACCTCGACCCCGTCTTTGCAATCCTTAAATGTCGCGCTTAAAGGTTCAGGCCTGCCGCAGTTTATCGTAATCGAATCTTTCATTACGCTGGAAGACAAAAAAGGAGATCGCGAAACGGTAGATCCTTGGGAGCCTGGGGTTATCCTGTTCAGCGAATCCGCTACGCTTGGAAATACTTTCCATACGGATCTCGCGGATGAATTCGTAACAACTACGAAATCTCTGAAAGTGAAACGTAATCACGTTTTGATCAAACGTTTTGCACAGGAAGAACCTTTGGTAGAAACCTGTCTTGCGATCGCGAATGCATTCCCTGTAATGGCGAACGCTAAAAACAAATGGTTGGTAGATACAGCGAATACCAGCTGGAGTAAATAATTAATCTGGTTCAGGAATGGCAACAATTCAGGAATATTTCGAAGCGAAACTGTTACGATACAATATCGAATTATCGGAAGTCGAAACCGAAGCGGCATTAATAGAACAGGGGTTGGATCCGACAAGCTATTATACGCCAGGTTCGACGATCCAAGTTAAAACAGCGATCGTTAAGATACTTCCTGAGTTGTTGCTCAAGCCAGATATTACCGAAGGAGGCTATGCCGAAAAATGGGATAAAGGAGCTGTAAAGCTGTTTTATTCTTTGCTTTGCGCTGAACTTGGCCTGCCTGACGTTTTTGCGGCTCCTGTACCTACATTAAGAGTAATAAAACGCTGGTAAGATGGTCAGACAATATCCGTATATACTCCAGGTAATGACAACGACACCGGGAAGTTTTAACACTGACGGCGATCCTGTCGAACCTGTTTCTGATTACGTAACTCATGCAAAATGCAGGGACGAGGCCAATTCAGGAGCTAAACAGATAAACGTTGACGGTACGTCACATATCTTTCAGGCTTTGATCCAGCTACCGAAGGGGACTGCTGAAGTAAAAGTCGGTACAAGGGTAAGGGTCGTACAGGGGACAGATATTCGTTTACTCGGAACGGTTAAGTCATTCAGGTCTGATCAACTACATTGCCGGATATGGGTATAAAACGAACTTTCAGTCGTGAAATGGTGATGCGGAAACTGCAGGCCGACCTACTGCCAATCGAACAGATAATCGTTGCCCGGTTGCAGTACTTAGGTGAGCAGTGTGTCAATATTGCCCGGAGCCTGGACACGTACAAAGATCAGACAGCGAATTTACGAAACTCGATAGGGTATATTATAGCTAAGGACGGGAAACTGAAAAAGGATAACTATAAGAAAACCAAGTCGGGCGCGATGCCTACAAGCGAACAGGGCGATCTGATAGGAAGGGCTTTAGCCTTGAAAATCTTGTCATACAACCAGAAAGGCTTTATTTTGATCGTAACCGCTGGAATGAATTACGCAAAGTCGGTCGAGTTAAAAGGTTACGACGTTTTAACTTCTGCCGAACAATATGCAAAACAAGAATTACCGGGCTTAAAAGCTCAATTACAATCCGACTTTAAAAGAATTCGATGAATACTGTACTGGATCAGGATGATGCAATTTATAGGCTGCTTAACGTCGCGAATATCACCAGCGTGATTTCTGGCGGCGTGTACAAAGGCAAGCGGCCAAACGATTCTCAGCTGGAAGACATTGTAATAAAATCTCTGACCTTAGGTGACGGAACGCGCCAATTCGGGGTTGCCAATGTCAATATTCACATTCAGGATATTCAGTCGACAGTAAAGGGAGTTCCTACGACTTTAGCCAATTCTGCCAGGTTTAAGATAATCGTTAACCTGGTTAAGGCTATACTCGAAGAAACAGACGGCGAAACTTTCGCATTATGGATCGAAGACAGCAGTTTAAACGAAGTCCCGGAGCTGTCACAACACTTTTTTAATTTCAGGATTGAAGTAAGAATGTACAACCATTATTAAATTTTCATAAAATGGGAACAATAACCAGAGGGTTAAAAAGTATCGAGTTTGCGCCCTTAGTATCAGACGGCGGCCCTGGAACGGTGTTTTCATCCTGGGGACTATCTGACCGCGATAGCTCGGTAACTCACGTCGAGGGAGATCCTACCCTGGATCGACTTTATTCTCACGAAAGTGATACCGCGTTAGATGTTCAGGTGACGGGAGGCGAAATGCCTTTTCTTGTTACGGTAGTAGATCCTGACCTGGCTACTTTTGCCAAGGCTTTCGGGGGAACAGTTACCGGAACAGGAGCGACTGCAACGTACTCGTTTCCTTCAGCTAAATATATTCAGGATCTTACTGTTAAAATCACCCCTAAAAAGGGATTAATCGAGACAATTAACAGGGGTTCAGTTTATGCGAAGTTAAACGCCGATTATGCAAAAGCCGGTAAAGTAGCGATCGACATTGTTGTTGAGCCTTTACTACCTGAAAAAACAGGAGTTGGGCCCGTTACTTTCGGACCAATGGCGACATAGTAGATACTTTTTTGAGATTGAAAAAAACCCCGATACCGGTTTGGTGCCGGGGTTTTTTCGTAAATAACATTTTAAAATGGATACATTCGACGAAGTAAAAGCAGAACGGGATCAGTTAAAAATATTACTCGATGAGGGGCTCGAATTCGAAGCCGGAGGGAAAACCTACCTTATACAACAGCCCTATTTAGGAACCTTAGATTATTTATCGCTTGAATTCCTGAAACTCGATATTGATAAGGAAATTTTAGGATCTGAACACGCAAGCCATTTACAGAGGTTTGAAGAATCGAAACAGGTCGTTAGGAAGAATGCCAAGATTGCCTCCCGGATCGTAGCGATCGCAGTCCTGAACAGCAGATGGAAAATTAAATTTCTGACGCCTTTTTTCGCTTCTATTTTCCTCTGGAAAATTAAGCCGGACACTTTACTGAAGCTGACGAATATCATTCTGCAGTCGATGAACCTTGAGGATTTTACAAGCTCTATCGCATTACTGTCGACAAGTCGGACGACGATACCGCAAGCGATGGAGGAATAAAAACCACTTTTGGTTCACGCGGTGCTATGAGGGCGCATTTTGGTATTTCGTTTAATGAATTAACCTGGGGCGTAAAATGGCCTTATATGGTTCGCGTAATGGCTGACCAGGGCAAACCCTCGAAAAAAGAAAATAATAGTTCTGAAGCAGAAGACGCAGTAAGGGCTAAAATCAACATGATAAAAGGAGGGTAAACGCTATGCAAAACAGAAACGGGGCGTTATCGTTTGACGCATATATCGGCGATACCGATTTTAACAAGACGATCCAGAATATGAATCGTCGAATTGAATCATTAACATCTACGGCCAATAAGGAATCGCGTAAAATGGATTCTATATTCAGCAACCTTGGCCGGGCTGCTGCCGGAGGCTTGGCCGCGATCGGCCTGGCTCAGTTACCGCAGCAGATCATAAGGGTTCGGGGTGAATTCCAGCAGCTCGAAATCGCGTTCGAAACCATGCTGCAAAGCAAAGGTAAGGCCGATAAATTAATGGCTGACGTCACACGGTTTGCTGCCCTGACACCTTATGGTTTGAAGGATACGGCAGCCGCAACGAAACAGCTATTAGCCTACGGGGAACAGGCCGATACGGTTATTTCGACCTTAACAAAATTAGGCGATATAGCCTCCGGTATCGGCGCGCCGTTAGGTGATATAGCATACCTGTACGGTACTACAATGACGCAAGGCCGGTTATATACTCAGGATCTTAACCAGTTCACGGGTCGTGGTATTCCGATGATCAAAGAACTGGCTAAAATTATGGGGGTCGCTGAAAAGGACGTAAAAGGGCTGGTCGAAGCCGGTAAAATCGGATTTCCGGAAGTCCAGAAAGTGATCGAGAACCTGACAAAACAAGGATCTATGTTTGGTGGGCTGATGGAAGCGCAATCGAAATCTTTGCCTGGTTTGATCGCTCAGTTAGGAGATGCCTTTGATGCAGCTTTCAACGACATTGGGAAAAGTCAGCAGGGGATTATCGCAGAGGCTATAAAGGGCACGATCGGCGTGGTCGAGAATTACCAGAAAGTAATCGACGTAATAACTGTTCTGGTGGCTACTTACGGCACCTACCGGGCGGCTCTTGCTCTTACTGCAGCTCTGCAGACAAGATCGGTTCTGATCACTGAAATACAGGCTTTCCTAAGTTTGGCACGTAGTATAAAATCAGCTGCCGAGGCTCAGGCCTTGTTTAACCTGGTCGTAAAAGCGAATCCGTACGTGATTGCTGCGACAGCCCTGGCCGCTCTTGTTTCCGGTTTCATTGTATTCGGCGGTAAAGCTACCGAGGCAGCAGAGGCGCAGCAGCGAATGAATGATGCAGCTGCCGAATCAGAACTGGCAATATCGAAAGAGGCTGCCAATATCGAACTACTTAGAAAACAGCTGACCGATGAAACAAAGACACGGGAACAGAAAGAATCAATCTTAAAAAAGCTGATCGCATTAAACCCGGATATTCTAAGCGGAATAACGCTGGAGAATGCAGCTACGGAAAGATCTACGGTCGCAATTCAGGATTATATCCGAGCTAAAAAAGAACAGATCCGAATCTCAACTATCCAGGCTCAGATCGACGCAAACCTGGAAAAGGTAAGTAAGATCCGTTCGGGATCTGCTGACGGCGACTATGCGCCTGGTTTCCTGGAGACAATGGCTGCTGGAATGCTTGCCTCGAATAAAAGAGGTGGTGGCGTGAATACTGTCGACGTGATGCGTAAAAATATGCAGGAGCAAAAGGATGCGGCTGTAAAATCAATCCTCGATTACAATAAGGGGTTAATGGATCAGGTCAATAACGGGATCGAACAACGTCGTAAATCGAGAAACAAGGAGGCAGCCAATATCAAAGAAGTCATTAAGAAAAACGTTGCCAATTACAACGAAGAAATTAAGGCATTAAAAGATAAGCAGGAGAAAGCGACAACCCGTTCAGAGTACGATGCCCTGGAAAAGCAAATAAACGCGCTGGAGAAGCGCAGGGATGCTATCACAGGGGGAAAGACTACGAACGTAAAGAAAACGGCTCAGGACGAGAAAAACGAACGGATAAAGACGTTTGCGGAAGAAATCGACGAAAAGAAAAAGATGTACGAGGTCTACGAACGTTGGGTGACGACCTACGGAGCCGAAGCCGCTGCAGAACAGTTCAGGACGTTAAGGCAGAACGGATCGGATTATCTCGATTACATAAAAACCGAAATTAAGCGGCTAGAAACGCTTCAAACTGCCGGGTATGCTGGAAGCCTTAACGACCAGGATAAAATCGATCTCAATAAACTTTTGGGGGAAAGAAACCGACTTACGGCGAAAGATTCTCCGATGGCTGTATTCGAGAAGCAGCTTGAATCAGCCAGGGAGAAAGCTGGCAGCCTGACCGAGGAACTGATCGAGTTGAACCGAATTCAACAAAGTTTGGATCCGAACGACTTTTCTTCTGATGGGATTTCGAAACGTCAGGGAGTATCCGAACGAATACTTGCCGTTCAGAAGGACCGTAAGAAACTACTCGATGAATTCCTGGTCGATCAGATAAATTCTGAAACTCAACTGCTGGCTATCCAGAACCATTACGCGGATCTGAGGGTGCAGCTCGATAAAGTTTATGCGGATAAGAAAGCGGCGAGTTATATAAAAGCCCTTGACCGGATCAATGAGGCTGAGAAAAAAGAACTAAAAACAGTCAATACCCGGAACGCGCAGGAATCGAAAGCGTATAAGGAGCTGGAAAAGATAATCGCGGCATCATCCAGGAACGAAACGAAACTAAGGCTCGAGGCAGAAAAGAAAAAACTCGCTGCATTGGTCGAAGGGACGGACGAGTACACCCAGCAGCTGAAACGGGTCAACGATGCCGAAGAAGAACACCGGCAGCACTCGATCGCAGTCTGGTCTGCTATCGGAGGCGCGATCTCGGATCTCGGAACTGCCCTAAGTTCCTATGGAGGTACTTTAGGCGAAATCGGAGGGGTACTTTCGGGATTGGCCGGCGCAGCCCTAAAAGTTGAGGACGCGCTGAATAATAAATCTTATACGAAAGGCGGAAAACTGACAATGGACGGGTACGCGGCTGCAGCGCAGAACGTGATACAGATCATTACCGGGATTATTGACGCAAATAAACGGCGTAGGGAGGCCGAAAGGGTATTCGAGAGTGAAAGACTAGCCGCAGAGAATTCGTACGCTCTGGCGTTAAATCAGAACATAGGGAAGGCGTACAAAGACAATCCGTTCTACCAGGATTACGACGGTCAGATCAAAGCCGGGGTAGCTCAGTTCGATGATGCAGCTAAGAAGTACCAGGAAGCGATCGACAAGCTGAACGAAGGTAAAGCGAAGAAAGGCCAGAAAAATGTCGTCGATGGGAAAACGACTTTAGGCATGGTCGGTGCCGGAGCTGCTACGGGTGCGCTTATCGGATCGGCATTACCTGGTGTGGGTACCGCTGTTGGTGCAATCGTGGGTGGTGTTGTAGGGTTAGTCGGTGGGCTATTCTCGAAAAAGAAAAAGGACGCTTTCGGATCTCTGATGGAAATGTACCCCGATCTCGTAACTGAGACAGCCAAGGGATGGGCAGAAATTGACGTAGCGATGGCTCAGGCATTGATCACCAATAACCAGGTCGATGATAAAACCAAGGCGATGTTAGAATCTGCGATCGCTTTCAACGAGGAAATGGAGAAAGCAACCGAACAGATTAAAACGAACATGGTTGATCTGACCGGGAACATTGGGGATAATCTCAGGGATGCACTCGTAGAGGCTTTCCGCGCTGGCGATGCAGCAGCACAGGCGTTACATAAAACCGTAGGGGATATTATTGCAGACGTGGCTACGAAGCTCTTATTTTCTCAGCTCGTGGGGCCTGCACTGGATCAGCTCGTTGATGAAATGACTAACTCGCTGACGAAAGGTGACGGTTCGATCGTCGATGATTTAAGCCGGTTCGATAAGTACGGACTTCCTGCCGTGGAAAGTTATTTCGAGGGCTTGTCCGGTTTGGAGGCTTGGGCGAAAGAAAACGGATTTAATGATCTCTTCGGCAGAAGCCAGGGCACAGACGATGCCATGAAGGGGTCAATCAAAGGTGCATCCGAAGAAACAGTTTCGGCATTGGTCGGGCAGGCGAATGCAATCCGTATCTACCAGGCTCGAATGGCTACCGATATGAACGTTTCAGTAGGGCACCTTTCAGTGATCGCGCAGAACACGGCGTATAATAAAAACCTGGCTCTGCTGGTCGATGTTGTGGATCTTTTAGGGAAATTAAATACGAATTCTCTGAGGGCTTACGGTATCTAAAAAGACAGAAAGACCGAAGACACAAAAAAGTCCTAAAGAGCTAATATACTATATAGAGTATAAGAGCTATAGAGGCTATATTCTCTATATATAAATATATTAATTATATATTATTTTAATGTCTATTAAGTCCTACTGTTTGGCACTTTTATTATCAGTAAGTTACCGAAGACAGAAATCGGACAGAAGATAAGACAGTAAAGCGAAAAACCCCTGGACAGTAGATTCGTCCAGGGGTTTTTATTATTTTACTTTTGGCTTGAAAGTTAATTCAGTTTCTAAATCCAAAGCAGATGCCAAATTTTCGACGGTTTTTAAATTTAGTGGGTTGCCATTTACTCGGAAAGCATTCAGGTTTTGTTTAGATACTCCCGCCTTTTTTGCGAAATCTGCCTTGGTCATTCCTGACGATTCGATTAAACCGACCAGCTGCTTTCGCGTTCGGTTCGATAATTCTGATTTGTAACTCATATCTCTATTCTGTTTTAGGTAAGTACTCAGGACGCCATACTTTGCCGAATTCGGCGTAATCTCCGTGATCATCTTTGTCCATAAATAATCCGGCAAAATTTTTAAAATCGGATTCCCCTAAAACATTTCCTTCGGTATCTCGCACCTTTCCGTCAGTGTAGAGCCTTGTTATTTTAGTATCACTCATTTTATTTATCCCGTGTAAAGGTTTCGCCTCCAAATAAGAATTTACCGTCTACGATCTCACCTGGGGCGATGGTGTTATCGGGGTTTTTTACCCATATTTTATTCTCCTGGGTTAGGTAGTTGAACTCCCCTACCGGAGTATAAAGCGTAGTTTTGTCGATCCGGTAATCGATTTCCACTATATCCGGTTTTTTGAACCTTAAGGTTTTGAAGATCGGGCGACCGTTAATGTCGTTTGTCTGAAATACGGACCATTCAGTATTTATGAACTGATCTTTTATTGGCTGTACTTCGATTACCTGATCCTGGCAGCCAATACCCAGCATAGCAAAAATAATGATTGCGAAAAATTTGAAAATAGATCTCATGGTTTTTGGTAGTTAAAAATAAATTGGTAGATTATTAATTGAGCCTCACCTTCTGAATACTCCGGCATGAATCGGCGGTAAGAAGTACCGTCAGGCCGTTTAAATGTCTTAATACTTAGGTCTATACATTTCCAACCCGTACCTTGTTCGTAAATAGATACTATAGGGTGGTATGTTACTTTATTTAGTGTTACGTCGAATGAAGTAGTTACGTGCCCTTTAATCTTGTTTTTGTCTGGTTTCCATTCATATTGGCTGGAATTGAAAGCTACCGGATTAAAACCAGATCTAATAAAGGATCTGCTAGTGTTCATGTGGCCTACTATAATAACATAAATTAGCCAAACCGATACGGCAGATATAGCGATTATCGGTAAAATGATAGGGGGCTCCATTATTTCTTTGGATTAAAATAGAAATTATACAAGGCGATCAGGAGAATTCCGCAGCTCACGACTGCTGAAGCGATTAGAATATATTTCATATTTCAGCGAAGACTACGATCCAGATAAGAGGATCAGATTTATGTTGCGCCAGTATCGTCTGATAGCCTGCCGGTGCATCCAGAAAAGGGATATGTGTAAAGCCACGGGAAAATACGGCTCCAGATATGCCGTTTTTAAATTCTACTTTCTGGCCGCTGTTCTCTGAAACGATACGTTGAGGCATTGCAGCTACGAACTGAGGTTTCAAGGCTTTTAATTTAGGGAACTCGTTAAATTGATACATCTTGATAAGTGTTTTGTTTTAAACTTGATATGCAAAGGTAAAAATAAAATTTTACTATGCAAGCGGTACCGTAAAAATATTTTATATTTGTTTTATGGCTGAATTAATATTAGATATTCCTTTCGATGAACCAGATGGTTCGACAGTAGCGTATGACTACGGACCAGGCGCGCACCATGCAGCTATCGAGGCAGGCCGTTTTATACCTGGTAAATTCAATAACTGTGTATACTTTCCCGGAGAAGGTAAGGCCGAAATCATTCCGCAGGTAATAAACTTTGCAGCAGATTTCAGCGTCGAATCCTGGGTGAAAGCAGAATCGACCGGAGAAGGTTCGATGCAGTCCTTTGTAATCTTTAAATTCCCTGGAATCAATAACGAGATCTCTATCGACCTGCATTCTTCGATTACCTACTGGCAACATTTCGTAGCTACTCAGAAGGGCGAAATAATTTCGGTTTTTCTGGACGGTAAAATAAAGGGTACATTTACAAGGCCTTTCAATATGACCGGCTTTGCGCTCGTAAATGATAACGGCAAGAACACAGCCGGGTATTGTTCACTTGACAGTACGAAAGTTTACGATTACGCATTGACAGTAGATCAGATCGACGACAATATAAATCAAACGCTACAACCTGTGGACTTCCTAATAAATAATGTAAACCTACGAGATCTCGGCGTCGTGATCGAACGTATAGACGGCATCCTGGATATGCCAGGCCGTAAAAACCCTTTAACCTTCGATTGGGACGATTACCACGGCGAGGTAGTAGACCTAACCAAACCAGTTCTCGATGTTCGTGAAATAGAACTCGGCTGCTGGCTAAAAGCGTCTACTCAGGATGAACTGGTTTCGAAGTGGTTGCAGGTCAGATCAATATTCGAGGCTCCGGGAACTCAGCGGCTCCAGATCAATGCCGGATCTAAGCCTTTATTATATGACGTTTATCACGCTCAGCCTTTAAAAGCTAAAAACAAATGGCGTAACACGGGACCGTATCACCTCCGTTTTGATTTGTTACTCAGGGAGCCGGAGCCGGTCAAACGTATTTTAAAAGTGACAGGGAACTCGGTTTCGATCTCCTTAACGAGCCGGAAATTATTATCTATTTCATGGGGCGACGGCTCAAAGACATATAATGTCTATGGAACCGGCGTAACTTTGAACCATAGTTATTCAGGCGGCGGCGATAAATACGTCGTCATTTCGGGTAATATAGAAGACATTACCGGATTTAGCACGAATGCAATAGTATTACATAACAGAATATAAAAATTATGGAACCAGTAAAACAAGACGTTTTTAAAATACCGACAGAGGAAGAAATCGAAGAACTTTTAACTTCAGTACAGGATATTCTGGAGGATAAAACAATCGATTGGACGTACCAGAATAACCCCGACATTAAAGAGGGTTTCGAGGCGATAGTAGATATTCTGGCCGATGATCGAAAGACATATGCAGGATTATCGGAACTGAAGTCGACGCAAGCCAGAGCGATGGGCGTTGTAGCTGTCGATTACCTAAACGGTATGGCTCAAGGCCATAAACTATTAGGTGTGCCGATCAGAAGATCTATAACCAGCAGATTAAAAAAGTAAATTATGCCAGATCAAATCGAACTTAAAAAAGGTGGCTTAACGCTGCCTTTATTTTTACGTGAACCGGCCTGTACTGTTGTAAAAGCGGAACAGGCTCAGGATCTATTGGGGCAGGATATAGTAAAGCTGACGATACAATCAGTTCTGCCGCTGCCGCTTGAGATCGGTTTCGAGGTAACCGTATTCGGTAAAAAATACCGGATGAACCAAATGCCTGATGCAACCAAAAACGGAGAACGCAACTTTACTTACGAGACAATTCTGGAAGGGCCACAGTACACGCTACGCCGTGCGGTGTTCTTCAATCAGGACGTTTCAGGTTTCAGCACCTCGGGCGACTTCCCTTTGATCGGCGATGCGGAATTTTATCTTGACGTACTGATCAATAACCTGACGAGGGTTTTCGGCGGCGGTTCCTGGATAAAGGGGCAGTTTCCGACGACAGCAGCGAAAGCAATATCGTTCAACGATACGAACTGCCTGTCAGCACTGCAGCAGATATGCAAGGAATTCGACACGGAATTTGACATAGTTCAAGGATCGAACTCGCATACTTTACATATCCGAAAAGCCGGTCAGGTCTTAGGGCACACTTATGAGTATGGGCGAGGAGGCGGTCTTTATGAACTGAAAAGGCAGACTGTAGACAATTCAGACATTATAAACCGGCTCTACCCGTTCGGAGGAAATAAAAATATCCCTTCGAATTACCGAGGCTATTCACCTCGTTTGAAACTGGCTGATCCTGGATATATCGACAGCCCGGAATCGATAGCGGCTTTCGACATCATAGAAGGAATTCAGGTATGGGAAGACATTTATCCACACAGAACGGGGTCAGTTACTTCGGTCGTCAGCGTGAATTCATTCCGAGATACGTCGATGGATTTCGACCTGTTCGCAAAGGACGGTACTGATACTAAGTACATATTATCCGGTAACGAGCCTAAAATTAGTTTTAAATCCGGCAACCTGGCAGGCTTTGACTTTTCCCTGGTTGCGAAAACGGGTTACGATCATACGACGAAAACTTTCACGCTGCTGCCTTATAAAGATGAACGCGGCCTGCAGTTCCCAAACCCGGACGAGGTAGCTTTCCAAATGTCAGTAGGTGATGAATATGTGATCCTTGATATTATCATGCCGGAGACATACACAGAAGTGGCTGAGAACGAACTGAGATTTAAAGCCGAACAATACCTGGAGCAAAGTAAATCGCCGAAAGTACAGTACGCGCTGCAGCCTTACGAACCGTACCTGGCAGGTTTGGCCGGAGCCGGTTCGATCGTCAATGTATTTGAAATCGGGGATTATGTGAAAGTAATTGATACGGATTTCGCGATTGATAAAAGCAGCCGTATAATCGGTTTACGGCGTGATATTCTGAAACCCTATAAATATAATCTTACACTGGACGATACCTATCAGACGGTAACGATAGTCGAGATTATCAATAAGATTAGGGACACGGATAAGATCATAAAGTATAACGATCTCAGAGATCCGGCCAACGCGCGGCGCGGCTGGCTGAGTACTTTAGAACTTTTAGCGATGGTCTTTGATACGGACGGGTATTTTGACGGTGGGAAAATTAAGCCGGAATCGATTGAAACCTTAATGCTTGTCGTCGGTGCCAAGTCTCAGCAGTTCATACTGCAGGATGTTATTTTCCAGCCTAATTTCGAAGGTGATGCAAACGTGGTCGAAGTATCTGAGGGATACCTGATCCATTACGCGCTGAAAGAAGAAATCGTGTCCTGGAAAATAAATTCAAGTTCGACCACGATGCAGGACAATGCGGCCAGGTACATATACGCCAAGTTGAGCAAAACAGATTTTCAAGACGGAAATATTATTTTCAGTACTGAACAACTTCTACCTGATTCGGACAATAACTATTACCATTTTTTAGTAGGTACGCTCCATTCTGTAATAGACGGGGTTCGCTGGATTAGTCTCACGTACGGGGCGACAGCTATAAATGGGCGCTTTATAAAAACAGGCCGTATACAATCCTTTGACGGAAAAACGTACTTCGATCTCGATTTAGGAGCTATCGGGGGATATATAAAATTCCTCGATTCGGAAGGCAACTATCGGGATCTTTCCGACATAGGCGCGGCGACAGATACGTTCTACGCGGTTACAGTTACCGAAGATCTCGACACCTACGTAAACGGCAAGGTGACGGCATGGTTTCAGGGCACGAATCCGGCAACATGGCCAGGAGGTGAAGAAGCATTCCACGCAGGCGACCACTGGTACAATACCGCGGCTAATACGGTTTCGAAACGATCGGGTGGCGGCTGGCAGCCGGTCAGTGATCCGAAAGTATTGAAATCATACCAGAAACAGTTTACCCGTCTGAACGGTGACGCAGAGATCCAACTATTTACCGCACAGCCGGTCGCGCCTTACGAAGACGGCGATCTATGGATGAGTGAAGATTTAGGGCTTAGACGGTCGATCGAGACCAAGTTCAACGGGCAGAATTTCGACCCGAACGATTGGGTAGAGCCTTTTAATTACGATAATACGGCAACCGCGATAGATGGAGGAATCATAACCTCGGGACTGCTGCAGCTGGCAGGGGACAAGAGTACAGTTTGGGCTGGTGTATCAGGAAAAGGTACTCAGCCGGAATCGGTTCGTTTCTGGTCAGGTACTTCTTTTCTGAATGCTAATACGGCTCCGTGGCGTATCCTGCAGAACGGTAAAAACTATTCAAGATTGCTTGTCGCGGTCGAGGGTATGGATAGTTCTGATCCCGATGGTTACGCAGTACAGGCAGGGCTTTTGGGCAGTGAGGACGAAGACGCGTCGGGCTACCGGATCTTTGCCGGAGGTACCGAGGAAGAAGGTCGTGCCGGACAGACCCCGTTCAGAGTAAACGGGCGAGGCTTTGCCTGGATGGATCGGGGGCAGTTCGGGAATATAAGGATCGAAAACGGATCGATCAGCAATTACGGAAAGCCTGAAGGAGATCCGGCAGCAGCCGAACAGTTCCTTGGTGAAGCCCGACTGATATTCCGGAACGATCCTGCTGGAATATTTGCGGCTATCGGTACGAACCTACAGCCAGGCAGTGCCGGCGAAGGAAAGATCCTGGGTAGGATCGAAGTAAATGCACCAACTGTCGGCGGCGATAATATCGGAATGATTTTCGACGCAAGCGGCGCAACTTCTGTTTTAGGTGTCGGTGGAAGGAATATAAGTCTGTACGCCCGAAATGGAATGGCTTTGATGGAAGGGCTGAACATAAACGGAACGACAACTAAGCTGATCAACGGGGGTGGTCCCGGATCATTGACTTATATCGACCCGACATTATATGAGTACGTACTTTACAACGTAGGTGCCTCCGGGTCGTTCATAACCTTTATAAAAGAAGTCTATAATAATTTTCCTGGCAGGACAGGACCACCTGTCGAATATGCTTTACCGCTTAAAGATGGATGCGAAGTGACTGTCCTGGCAAATAATGACGATTATAATTATATTATGTACCGGACACTAAGGCCGGTTAATACCAGTGCGTTATCTGTTAATGGAGGATCAAGCACGACATATAAATATGCTGCCGGAGGCTGGACGATTAAATCGCAGTTCGATAACAATTACTAATACTGGTTCCTGTAAGTTTTAAAAAGTGTGAATTTTATTTGCACTTTTTTTTGTGATCGCTTGCATAGTAAAATATTATTTTTACTTTTGCATATCACTTAAACGAAATAGATATGAAATACGCAATCACAAACGAGGAAAACAGAAGGTTTTTAGGTGTAGATACCAAAGGTGATTTCTGCTGGCATAACCAATCAAATAATGCTTTATTATTCGACAGCGAAGAACAAGCTAATAAGTTCGAAGAAAACGAAGCCCGGAATTTCCTGCAATTCGAAACAGATGTTCGGCCTTATTTAAACCCCGTACTAAGTAATTCTGAATCGATCGAAGTTCTGCAATTAGCATTAGCCCGAATAAAAAACGGCGATAATCTTTTTATGTGCCCGGCTATCGAAAAAGCCTTGGAATCACTATATCCTATAAAACATAATGAAGACGATTATGATTATGAAGTTATGAAATCGCACTTTCCTGATTTTATGAGCTATAAGCCAATAAAAATGTATAACAGCCTTACAGACCGTTGGTTTTCGCGATATGATCGTAAATCCAGGATAGACATTATCAAATCTATGATCTCGACCCGTGAACAGAAATGACATAAACGTACTCCACAAGGTTTGCTCAGCTGCGACCTTAGAAGCCCTGATCGTTCTGATCAATAAGTATTTCTATTCCGAAAACTATATTGTCGAAGACGGTGAAGTAGTTCACTCGAAGACCGGGAAAGTTGTCGGGGTAGTCAAAAACTCAGTAAATAAACGATTCGCTTTTTATCAATAGGAAATGAAACCGCACGAACTGACGAACATCCAAAAACTACTCGTAATGAAACGAGCTATTAGGCTCCTGCATCATTATCGGTTTATGTGCCTGGCAATAGTTATCGCTGCCCGTAACATGGGGATCTATCGAGATCATAACTTTTATAAAGGGCAGCACTCGGAAATGAACCACGCTTGTTTAATGTTTCCCGAGCTGGAAGAATATAAACCGAAGGGGATCGACGATACGAAAGCCTGGTTCCCTGACACTACCGAAGGGTATAAGATCCGGCAGATCATTTTAAGAGAACTAAAGATCAAACTAAGGTACAAAAATAAAAAGTAGATATTTTTCTGAATAATTTTTTTTATTCAAAAAGAAAATATAGTTTTACAATGTCAAACAGAGAAACAGTCAATATGCGAACCGTTGTTCATTTTATCATCATCACAGGTCTTTCTGGCCTAACTTGCGGAATCGATTACATCTACGATTTATTTTTCCGCAATCCGAACACCAATCTGATTACGATTGCTGTTACTCTGATTTTCATCTTACTTTTTAGACGGTATATCAAATGGTCGAGATCGCGTTATTGACTTCATCTATCTTTTTGGCCTGGGGCGGTTTTAAACTTCTTAAGGAGCTGAAAAACCCTGCCAGGGAATGCCATAATGGTAAGATCTTCAAAAAGAAAATAAATTTTCCAAATAAACCAGTAGACAGAATATGACTTTTGAATTAGTTGTAAAAGGGTCAGCAACCGAGCTGATAAGTGCATTGTCGGTCTTGGCAGCTGCCGAGGCAAGCTCCAAGGAAACTCCGGTATTTTATCCAGTTCCTTCAGTACAGGAAACCGCTCAGTCGGAAGAAAGGGCCGAGGCTCCGGTAAAACCTCTTGTTCCAGAGAAAGGGCTTAAGAAAGTTTCATCCAGTCCGGCACCTAAGCAGGAGAAAAAGAAAGCCGAAGCCGAAGAATCGGATGCAAACATTACCTTGGAGCAGGATCAGAAAGAAAACGCGGGATCTGAACGCCTGAGCCTTGAAGATCTACGGGCGGTATTCAACGAAAAGATGAAGACCAACCGCGCAGGCCTTAAAGAAGTTCTGTCGTCTTATGGTGTCTCCGGCCTGACAGCATTCCATGACGAAAACAAGGACGACAACGCCATTCGTCGCGAGTTCCTGGATAAGATAAGCGCGCTTTAGTCTTGGAACGGGCTCACGCAAAACTTTCATGCTCTGGAGCAAAACGGTGGATGTCCTGCCCACCGAGTGCGAAGCTGGAAGAAGACTTCATGCAGGGAAAAGTCGACAATGGTTCTGACGCATCACGGGAAGGTACGATAGCGCATTCAGTTGGCGAGTTCCTGATCAAAAAGGAATTAGGTATCGACAGTATTTTCGACAGATCACATTACAGGAATAACGTAATAACGTCGAAGTATTACTCAACCGAAATGCTTGAGTATTGTGAGCAGTACCGCGATTTTGTTCTCGGACATTACCAGGACGCTAAAAAGCTAACGCCTGACGCAGCTATTTTCCTCGAAGAAAAATTAGATTTGACCGAATACATTCCTGACGGTTTTGGTACTTCTGACAACTCTATTATATCTGACGATCTGCTGCATGTGATCGATCTTAAATACGGTAAAGGCATTTACGTAGACGCATTCCAGAACGAACAACTTATGCTTTACGGCCTTGGTGCTTATTTAAGGTTTTCAATGGCTTACGATATTAAGCGCGTCCGGGTAACGATCTTTCAGCCGAGGAAAGACAACTATAGCAGTTACGAATTAACAGTAAAGGAGCTGCTGCATTGGGCCGATACTGAAGTTAAGACAAAGGCAGCACTGGCATTCGAAGGAAAAGGAGTTCAGAAAGCAGGATCGCACTGTGGTTGGTGTAAAGTATCAGGGCAGTGCCGGGCTTATGCAGATTACAATACGCAGATCCTGGTTAAAGATTTTCCACAACCCTTTTTACTGGATAAATCAGAAATTATCGCAGTACTTGAAAAACTGGATTACTGGTCGAATTGGGTAAACTCAGTAAAAGATCACGCGTTTAAGGAAGCACTCAGCGGCGAGAAGTTCGAGGGCTGGAAACTAGTCGAGGGCCGATCTAACCGCAAGTACGAAGACGAAGTAGAAGTAGCTGCTACTCTGGTCGAAAACGGTTTCACTTCTGAACAGATATTCAACAGTAAGTTGAAAGGTTTAGGGGATATGGAAAAGCTGGTCGGCAAAACTAAGTTCCAGGAAATTTTAGGTGGTCAGATCGTTAAGCCGCCAGGCAAACCGGCTCTGGTGCCTGGAACCGACAAAAGGCCTGAATACAGTACTGCTTCGATGGATTTCGCAGGCGAATTTTTAACAGACGCAGAAGACGAATAAAAACAATTTTCATATTTTCAATTTAAGTTTAAACAGTCAAACAGCATGGCAGAGCCAACAACAAAAGTAGTAACAGGTAAAGGTCGTTTATCGTATGCACACTTAAACGAACCACGGGCACAGGACGGAGGGGAGCCGAAATACTCGACTGCTTTTATTTTCCCTAAGTCAGACACTAAAACCGAAAAAGCATTCCGGGTAGCGTACGCCGAGGCAGTTAAGCAGGGGATGAGTAGCAAATGGGGTAATAAAAAACCAAAACTAGACGATATTCTCCGCGACGGGGACGAAGAAAGATCCGAAGATCCGGCATACGCCGATTCCTGGTTCTTTAATTGCAACTCGAAGAATAAGCCGCAGGTAATTAAAAAGGGCAAAGCCCTCGGCGTTCACGTGAATTGCGATCCTGACGAGGTTTATTCTGGTATGAATGCGAAACTATCTATCAACCTGTTCCCTTACGACAGTAACGGTAAAAAAGGGGTGGGTATTGGACTGAACGGAGTGCTTAAAGTAAGCGACAACGAACCGTTAGGGAATGTATTTAATGCAGCCGTTGACTTCGGAGCTGATCTTTCAGCAGCGGATGATGAAGACGACGAGGATATGTCCTAATAAGATTTAACACTTCAGAATTATCCTAAAAACGGGGGCGGCTTCGGTCGCCCTTTTTCTTACCTTATAATATCACTTACAGTAATATGAAACCAGTACATATAATATCTTATCAACCGTCACAGCCTTTTTCGGCATATATTCAGGTAAAAGACGGTTTCGTTTTCTCCGGCAACCTGAATACGTTTATTCGCATCCCTGCTGACGAAGTATTCGGTAAAAAAGTAATTAAGCCGGGCGAAGTTCTATATTTTTCGAAAGAAAACTGGATGGGTTCAGGAATTTTCCAGGCTAATAAAATAGTTCGTGACGGCGATAAATTTACGGCCTTACTTAAAGGTAAAATTCTCGGTTGGATTTTTCCTGTCGGGCAGGTAGGCGAAACAGAAAATCACCTTGTCTCAGGTTCTGAGACAATACTTTTCCCTAATCCGAAAACATTTACCGATCTGGAAAAACCTTTCACGATTAAAATAGGTCTTGGCGCAGGCAGTATAAAAGAAATCAGTCATGCAATGGGCGAGGATATGGTTATAGTCGAACGTTTCGATGCCGACCCTAAGCAGCCACATATCATAAAACCTGCTGAGGGATCGTCTGAAGCAATCGGGCTTTCGGCTGGCATCCCCTCAGTCATATATGAAATCGATTCCGATGCAGTCGAGGAAAAAATAGACGACCTGACCGAGAAAGTAGAAGAACTGGAAACAGAGACTTTCGGACTTGAAACGGTTTCTTTCGCAGCCGGAGAACTTACCTATAAGGTCGATAATCTGGCTTGTCAGGATCTTATGCGCCGTTTCATTGAGTTGGCAGCCAGGCCTAATATCTCTGAGCTGCTGGACGATCTGGATATGATGTAACTATGTTATTGAATATTGTTAATTTCCCGGACGGACTTAAGAAGCTCGTCCGGGAAGAAATCGAAGCCCAAAAATACCGAAATACTACTGAATATACGCACGATAGGGTGGTTTTTATGGCCTCAGAAAGTATTAAGGGTTTCGACTACTGGTGTAAGATCCAACAGGGTAATTTCATACATTACTATGGCGTCTGTGTTGTAAATGTAAAACTTAAGATATGAAAGTACTTTCGATTGATATTGAAACCTTCAGCAGCGTTGACATAAAGTATGCCGGGGTTTATAAGTATGTAGAATCACCTGATTTCGAAATACTCATGGCTGCCTGCAAGGTAGACAATCAGCTGGTACGAATGTATGATCTCACTGAAGTCAACCTGCCTACTAATATTCGTCAGGCCATTTTGGATCCTGCCGTATTGAAGACAGCCTATAATGCTAATTTTGAAATTACCTGTTTGTCGAAACATTTAGGGGTACAGCTCGATCCGGCTCATTGGGATTGTACTATGATCCGGGCGGCTCGGGCTGGCTGGCCGATGAACTTAGGGGCGACTGCTAAGGCAATGGGGCTGGAACAGGAGAAAATGACCGAAGGAAAGAAGCTAATTGTTTACTTTTCCACACCTTGCAAGCCTACGAAGGTGAACGGTATGCGTACCCGGAATCTGCCGCAGCACGCCCCCGATATGTGGAAGCTGTATAAATCCTACTGTGTGCAAGATGTTGTCGTAGAGACTTCAATCCGAGATAAAGTCTTGCATATTCCTGTTCCGGCAGACGAAACCGAACTCTGGAATATTGACCAGATCATCAACCAAAGGGGGATCGAATTAGATATGGGAATCGTCAATAACGCGATCCGTATCAATGCGGAGTACGTTACAAAACTCGATGCAGAAGCGTTTAAGATCTCAGGTATTCAGAACATGAATTCAGGTCCGCAAGTCCTGGAATGGTTGGAGCGTCAGGGCGAATCTGTCCCTGATCTGAAAAAGGAAACTGTTACGGAGTTATTAAAGGGATCTGATCTTTCCCCGGACAGCCGCCGCGTTCTTGAGATCCGGCAGGAAACGTCGAAGACCTCGATTAAAAAGTATACGGCTATGACGCTTTGCGTAGGTGCAATGCAGCGTGTCCGTGGCTTATTTCAGTTCTACGGTGCGAATCGTACCGGGCGATGGGGCGGCAGGCTGATACAACCCCAAAACCTGCCGAAGAATTTCCTTATGGTCGATCACGACAAAGGAATAGACGATCTGGATATAGCCAGGCAGTGCGTTATCAATGGTGACGGTGAAGGGCTGGAAATTATGTTCGGCAATGTTCCCGATGCACTTTCGCAGCTGATCAGGACCGCGTTCGTAGCCGGTAAAGGGAAGGAATTTATTGTATCGGACTTTTCAGCGATCGAAGCCCGTGTCATTGCCTGGCTTGCTGGTGAAAAATGGCGTCTTGACGTTTTTAATACTCATGGAAAGATCTACGAAGCCTCTGCCAGTACGATGTTTAATGTGCCTCTGGAAACGATCGCCAAGGGTATGGAAAACTACTACCTCCGCGCGATCGGTAAGGTAGCGGAACTCGCCTGTGGCTATCAGGGCGGCGTAGGGGCTTTAGAAAAAATGGGTGGTGACAAGATGGGTTTGTCGAAGAAGCGCATGAAGGAAATTATAAAACAGTGGCGCGCGGCAAACCCTAATATCACTCAGCTTTGGGACGATGTTCAGGAAGCAGTATTTCAAGCAATTAATAAGCCTAAATCGGTTTTCGAAGTGAACGGCCTGGAAATATGGGTAGAAGAAAAAAGGCTGCAGATAAAACTACCGTCTGGCCGTTGCCTTTGTTATATCAATCCAAGGATTATACACGTGACCTATGAGGCCGTTCGAACTAAAGATCCTGCAATCCTGGCCGAGTATGCAGAAGACCCGGAAACACCGATCTACGAATACGTAAACTTTAAACAAAGGCGCAGGCTACCATTTATGGTAACTACTGAGGCGGCTAAGAAAAAACCAGTAAGAACGGTATCACATGTAGTTTATGATGGTCTGGATCAGCAGACCCGGCAGTGGAAAGCCGAGGACACATATGGGGGAAAATTGGTTGAGAATTGCTTAGCCGGAGATACTTTGGTACTTACTAATTATGGTTGGTTGCCTCTGGTAAATGTTTGCTCTGACATGCTTTTATGGGACGGTTTAGACTGGGTACACCATGAAGGATTAATCGAAAAAGGATTTAATAACACTGTAACTATAGACGGGGTCAGATTAACTGAAGATCACTTAATATTAACTGAAAATGGTTGGAAAAATGCACCACAGAGCGAGGGACTTAGCAGGCATAAAGATACATTTTTTAACCGCTGTAAAATACGCCGGTTCAGACGGAAAGAAATCGCTATGGTTGATTCACTGCGATTGCGGAAACGAATTCCAAATGGCCGCGTCCGAGTTTTTGAAAGAAAAGCAGTACAGTTGTGGGT
>Ga0126314_10000091_pt1 | contig 47802 bp, 38 predicted proteins | sample Plot105B_FD_92535 | JGI IMG/M metagenome (GOLD analysis project Ga0126314, IMG submission 92535) | Serpentine soil microbial communities from UC McLaughlin Reserve, CA, USA - Plot105B | ecosystem: Environmental > Terrestrial > Soil > Grasslands | place: USA: UC McLaughlin Reserve, Lake County... | reverse complement strand
GGCGGGCCTGTTCGGCATCCAGGGCTCGCGCTACATCGTGGTGAAGCCCATCTACGACTTGTTCTCGGCGCTCACCTACCAGGCCTCGGCGGGAGCGTCGGAGAACGTGCTCGGCCAGGCGCAGCAGGCGTGGCTCCAGACGCAGCTGCGGGCGACCAACACCTGGAAGATTGTCGTCAGCTCCGTGTCGATGACGTCCATGGTGTTCGACCTGACGCAGAAGCCCGACATCGGCGAGGCGACGCTGCGGCAGGCGTTCTACTTCAGCGTGGACCAGTGGGACGGCTTCCCCACGAAGAAGCAGGAGCTCTTGAAGTTCGTCCGGGACAACCAGGTGTCGAACGCGATGTTCATCTCCGGCGACATCCACGCGTCGTTCGCGTCGGAGGAGTCGGGGGTGCCCACGCTGACGGCGCCCGCGATTACGTCAGGCTCCATCAAGGAGCTGGCGGGCCTGGCCGTCATCGGCGCGGGCTACGCGCCGAACAGCCCCATCTACCGGTACGTCGTCACCGAGCTGAACGACTCGCTGATGGCCTCCAACCCGGGCATGCGCTACGTGAACGGCGACGCGCACGGCTTCGTGGTGATGGAGCTGAAGGGCTCGCAGGCGCTGGCGTCCTACCACCTCATCCCGAGCTCCGAGGTGGCGAAGGACTACTCGGTGCGCGCCGACGGCGACCTGGCGGCGAAGTTCACCCGCGTGGACTTCCGCATCGAGAACGGGACGATTACGAAGCTCTGATGACGTGACACGCGCCCTCGCCACGCGAGGGAGGTGACGAGGGCCGCGCCGGGAGCCAGGACGCTTCCGGTAGCGGCCCTTCGTGTCGCCGTCCTATCTTGCGCGGGCCATGGGTGCCTCCGACCTCCTCCTCGTTCCCGCCCGGCCCGAGCATGTGGACTTCTGGAGGTCGCTCCGCGCGGAGGCCGCCGCCCGGCGCTACGTGGACACCGAGGAGGACACGCCGGAGACGCTGGTGAAGCGCATCCTGGAGACGAGCTCGCTGGAGGAGCCTCGGGCGAAGGGGTTTCGCTGGTTCGTGCGCTACGGCGACGCGTGGGTGGGCACGGTGTCCGCGCGGGACGTGTCGCGGGAGCATGGCCGGGCGCAGCTGGGCTACATGATGGCGGAGGCGTACCACGGGCGCGGGCTGGGCTCGCGGGCGGTGGGGATGATGCTGGAGCGTCTCTTCAGCCTGCCCTTCCTGCAGCGGGTGTGGCTGACGACGCTGTCGGAGAACCTGGGCTCCCAGGGCGTGGCGCGCAAGCTGGGCTTCACGATGGAGGGGACGCTGCGCGGGCACTCCTTGCTGCGCGGGGAGCGCAAGGACCAGCAATATTGGGGATTGTTGCGCGCTGAGTGGGAGTCTCGACAGCGCGGGTGACGTGCGCTGGGAGCGGCGTGGGGACCGGGTTATAGAAGTGGCGTCATGCACGCCTACGCCGCTGAGTTGTCGCAGGAGCTGGGCCTCCGGCCCGAGCAGGTGGACCGCACCCTGGCGCTGAACGCCGACGGAGCCACCGTTCCCTTCATCGCGCGCTACCGCAAGGAAGTCACAGGAGGCCTGGACGAAGTTCAAATCCAGACCATCCTCGACAAGACCTCCGAGCGCACCGAGCTGGACTCGCGCCGCGACACGATTCTCCGCTCCGTCGAGGAACAGGGGAAGCTGACGCCGGAGCTGGCGAAGGCGCTGAAGGCGGCGAAGACGCGCACCGAGCTGGAGGACCTGTACCTCCCGTACAAGCCCAAGCGCCGCACGCGCGCGGCGATTGCGCGGGAGCGCGGGCTGGAGCCCCTGGCGGACCTCCTGTGGAAGCAGGAGGGGAAGAAGGGCGAGGACGCGGACGCGAAGGTGCGTCCCTTCGTCAACGCGGAGAAGGAGGTGCCGGACCTGGCGGCTGCGCTGGCGGGTGCGCGCGACATCTGCGCGGAGCGGGTGAGCGAGGACGCCGGCCTGCGCCGGGCGACGCGCGAGGTGTGCGCGAAGCGGGGCACGCTGCGCTCGGACGTGGTGCCCGCGAAGAAGAACGAGCCCACCAAGTTCGAGAACTACTACGGCCACGAGGAGCCCTTGTCCCAGGCCCCGTCTCACCGCGTGCTGGCGCTGTTGCGCGGTGAGGAGGAGGGCGTGTTGAAGGTGAAGCTCAACATGCCGGACGACGAGGTGAAGGCGCTGCTCGGCGGGCGCGTGGTGACGAGGCCGCAGGCCCTGTTCGCCTCGGAGCTGCGCGCCGCGGTGGATGACAGCTGGGACCGGCTGCTCGGGCCGTCGCTGGAGTCGGAGCTGCGCGCGGAGCTGAAGGAGCGCGCGGACAAGGGCGCCATTGGCGTCTTCGGGGAGAACCTGCGGCACCTGCTGCTCACGGCGCCCGCGGGCGCGCGCGCGGTGCTCGCGTTGGACCCGGGCCTGCGCACGGGCATCAAGCTGGCCATGCTGGACAACACGGGCAGCGTGGCGGAGACGCTGACGCTCTACTCGGAGCGCAGCGCGGATGAGCGCGTCCGGGCGGCGAAGCTGTTGTCCGCCGTGGTGCAGAAGCACAAGCCGGAGCTCATCGCGGTCGGCAACGGGACGGGCAGCCGCGAGGCGGAGACCTTCGTGCGCGACACGCTGAAGGCGCTGGGCTCGCAGGTGCCGGTGGTGTCGGTGAGCGAGCAGGGCGCGTCCATCTACTCCGCGTCCGAGGTGGCCCGTGACGAGTTCCCGGAGCTGGACGTCAGCCTGCGCGGCGCGGTGTCCATCGGCCGGCGCTTGCAGGACCCGCTGGCGGAGCTGGTGAAGATAGACCCGAAGAGCATTGGCGTCGGGCAGTACCAGCACGACGTGGACCAGGGGCTCCTGAAGAAGAAGCTGGGCGAAGTCGTGGACTCGTGTGTGAACGCGGTGGGCGTGGATGTGAACACCGCGTCACCGCAGCTCCTGGAGCACGTGTCCGGCGTGGGGCCGTCGCTGGCGAAGAAGCTGGTGGCGCACCGGGCCTCGAAGGGGCGCTTCACCACGCGGCGCGAGCTGCTGAAGGTGAGCGGGCTGGGGCCGAAGACCTTCGAGCAGGCGGCGGGCTTCCTGCGCGTGCGAGGGCCGGAGCCGCTGGACGCGAGCGCGGTGCACCCGGAGCGCTACGCGGTGGTGGAGCGCATGGCGAAGGATTTGGGCGTGGAGGTGGGCTCGCTCGTGGGGAACGCGACGCTGGTGCGCCAGATTGACCCCAAGCGCTACCTGGGCCCGGACCTGGGTGAGCTGACGCTGAAGGACATCCTCGCGGAGTTGGAGAAGCCGAGCCGGGACCCGCGCGGCGACTTCTCCGCGCCGGTGATGCGAGATGACCTGCGCACGCTGGAGGACGTGAAGGAGGGCATGGTGCTCCAGGGCGTGGTGACGAACGTCACCGCGTTCGGCGCCTTCGTCGACGTGGGCGTGCACCAGGATGGCCTCGTGCACGTGTCGCAGATTTCGACGAAGTTCGTGAAGGACCCCTCCGAGGTGGTGAAGGTCGGAGACAGGCTGACGGTGCGCGTGCTCACCGTGGATTTGCAGCGCAAGCGCCTGGCGCTGTCGGTGCGCGCGGTGCAGGAGGGTGGGGCGCCTCAGCCCTCGGGCAGGCCCGCCGTGGGGGGCGCGTCGGGCGCGGGGCGCATGACGGACCGGGGCGGAGCACAGCCCTCGGGCCCTGGTGGCGGCGGCAAGGGGGCTTCCAATGCGCGCCCGGGCGGCCAGGGCGGGGGAGCTCCGTCCGGTGGACAGCGGCCGGGCTCGGGCGGTGGCGACAAGGACAAGAAGGGCCCCGAGCCGTTCAACAACCCGTTCAAGAATCTCAAGCGCTGAGTCACTTCACGCTACTCAAGGAATCGAGACTTATCGGTATGGCTTCGTAGGTACTTATAAAAAGCACTTCGGACAGCCCATTTTACTGCGTCGTCACGGCGAATGCCGCGCCAGAACTCGGGGAATCGAACTCCATCTCGAACCTCATAGCGGTCCGTCTCAGGAATGCGTACTTCCAAGAAGCCAATTCGAAATAGAAAGCGGGCGAGCGCAACCTCGTCTGTTTGGCCAAGAGATGCGCCAGGAGCTAGCGTCACCTGTCCGCTGTCGATCAAGCTGCGAAGGTGCTTGAAGAGTTTATTCGCAATCCATTCGAGTGGTTTTCCCGTGAATGAATTCAGACAGACAATCAAACCCTGGCAGAGAGGGCCATACTCATTGGATAGAAACTGAATTAGTTCTGATGCATATCGCTCCTCGGCTTTTGGTATTGAGTCGGGTTGGACTGGCCAACTTCCTGTGATTTCTGCGGCTGTTTTGAGAAGCCTTTGAAGATCTCGGGGTGTGTACATTGTTTTCCTCAATAGATGCAGGAAACCCGAGCTGATTTGCCCAGTGTCTAGAGTAATGGTTGGTGGGAAGAAACATGACCAGAGCGCCTCGAAAGGAACTCGGATCTCAGAAGGCTTGTGGCCTAGAGCATCTGCGACGGGCCGCCGCAGTCGTCGTTCGATCCATGCTTTTAGTTGCTCTTGATTCCATTGGAGCAGGAGATGACTGGAGACTTTGTCTAGATAGTGCCAGTCCTGTCCGATGAGTGACCAGAGGTCTTCGCGAAGATAGAGAGTGATGTATGAGAAATCTCTCCTGCGAGACATTCTGTCGGCGGCTTCAATTGCTGCCTGTACGGCACGAATGCCGGCGAGTTTGTGCTCCGAGGAGTAAAGATTGTCGAAATCGTCAACAGAGATTACGAATCCTGTTGTCGAGATTGCCTGCATCACGGCTTCTTCGGTCAGTGGATTACTGGGCAGTCGTCCAAGGGCTTTGGCGACACGTGGAATGGACTTTTTAGCAGTTTCGATGAGCCATTCGCCCCAGTCCAGCCCGACAACACTCTTCTCCAAGGCCCATTTGCGAATTGCCTCATCTGTTCGAGAGGTTGTCGCTTGGCCTGATAGTTCTTGTGCCAAGCTTCTCAGGATGAGGTAAATGAATGTGCGCTGCCACGTTTGGACAGTTCCTTCTTGAGTGGATGCCTGACCTCCAAGTGCCTGGATGATTGGGGCATGCGCGGCCATGAGATCATCAGCTGATGCAGTAATTTCTAAACGCCGCTTCGGCCCAACATTTGCTCGACTACGTTCGCTTGCCGCAATCCTAAGGGCTGATTTCCCGGAGCCCTTTCTGCCGATGACGAGCGAAGCTTTGCCTTCGATAGCTTGGCTGAACTCCGGAGCTTTGATGAAAAGGTCATCGAGCCATCCCTGCCGGTGAGTATCGTGCTCGGCGTCGGGATCCCCGAGGAATGACCAATTACCACGGTACTTCTCGCGAATTTGCCTGATTTGGCTATCCGTCAAGTTTGTTAAGTCGGTCATATGCGTCTCCGGAGAATGAAGTAGTGCTCAATTTCAGATGAAGATGGCCAGTTGCTGGGGTGGTTGTTAGTTCAGACGCTTCATGTGTGGAGAGGTCTGTTGTATGCGCTGTTGCTGCTGAATATCTTCTCTCCTTCCTGATGGAGCCTCCTCTCTTGGACGCACTATGAGTTTTCATCTTTGGAGGAGACCTAGGTTAGCAGTAGCTGCTTGACCAGTCAGGGCTTCAAAATACTCCGTGCTCGATGATTGGCCTCGCGGAAGTCATCATCGCACAGGGTGGAAAGGCCCCCTCTTCCACCACAAGTGGGGCCCAGGGGGCTCAGTATATTCGCGGGCCGGCCGGAGGCCATGCTCCGCACGGTAGAATTCGGAGAGCATGCGCACACAATCGACGACCTCTTGATAGAAGCCACCTTCGACCTAGACTGACGCTAATGCATCGCCATTGGACGTAGGTAATGGTTCCGCAGGGGCTGCGTGGACTGGGCGTTCGACGGGGTTCTAAAGATACTCGCTTTCCCCGGACGGGATAGCGTCTCGGCTTTGAGAGGCTCTCTCTTCTCTTCGATCTTCTCGTCCCCAACGTGCGCCACCTGGGATTGGCCCTGGCCCAGATGACGGATCCTTGCTGGGCTCAAGTCCTTGAAGGGCCCGAGCTGGCGACAGCTTTTTTTGCTTGAGGCTCCCCGCAGTCCTGAGTCACCCGTGCTTCGGTGCGTTGGGGCTGCCGGAACGAGAATACCTAGTGCCGTCAGTCAAGCGGGAACTCGCGCACTTCCTCCGCGAGCCGCTGGATTCGCGCGAGCCGCCGCGCGTAGCGGTCCGTGCCGTTGCGCGTGTCGAAGCGCGTGGCGATGTCCTTGGCCTGCTTGAGCATCCACGCGTGCAGGGCCTTCACCTCATAGCCCCCGTCGGCGCGGTGCTCGGGAAAAGCCTTGGTCAGCCGCAGGCTCACCACGTCCCGGTCTCCCGCGGCCTTGACGCGCTCCAACAGGAACGTGGCCGCCACGAGGAAGATGAAGCGGTCGTTGAAGCTCCCGTGGTCCAGCGTCCACTCCAGGTGCTTCTCCAGCAGGGCCAGCCCCCGCGCCAGGTTGCCCGTCAGCGCGAGGAACTCGAGGTGGTCACCCATGGTGGCCAGGAAGTCGCGGTTCTTCGACGTCAGGCTGTAGCCCCGGCGATGCATCTCCGCCGCCCGCTCCAGCTCGCCCAGCTTGAACAGCGGATACAGGAGCGTGCCCAGCGTCAGGTGCGGAATCTCCGCGCACCTCACCCGCCCCTCCAGGATGGGCTTCGCCTTGCGCAGCGCCTGCTCCCACTCGCCGGTCTCGACGTGGTGGTCCAGCTCGTCATCCAGCTCGCACGCGCGGCAGTCCGTCAGGTGGTCCCGGGGCGTCGCGAGCCAGGCGGCCCACAGCCGGTCCACCTCCGCCGCGTCGTCGCCCATGTCCCGCGCCGTCTGGTAGCGCAGCTTCAACACCGAGCGCTTGCCGGCATCCACCTTGGTGAAGCACTGCTCGATGTCGTCCAGCGCGTCGGTGATCTGCTTGCGGGAGATGTGGGGGAACTCCTTGATGCGCCCCACCACCCACTTCTGCTTCCAGAGCAGGCCCTCCGGCTCGAAGCGCTCCGGGTCCTTCTTCTGCTGGCCCCGGCACCACGCGAAGGCCACCAGCGCCTTGTCCGGGTAGCCCCCGAAGGTCGCCGCGTCGATGAGGTCGTCGCGCAGCTGATAGCCCAGGTCCACGTCGCCGTGGGAGTCGGCCATCCGCACCGCTTCTTCCAGGAGCTTCACCTTGCTCTCGCTGGACTTCTGCTTGCCCGCCCGGTCCCACAGCGCCTGGGCCTCCTCGCGCCAGTCCCCGGCCATCAGTGCAGCCCTCCGGAGCCCACGCCCCCGTCACTCTCCGGGCCGCCCGAGCCTCCCGTGCCGAGCTGCGCGGAGATGAGCCCCAAGAGTCCCTGGTTGAGCAGCGTCATCTCCTGCGCGTTCAGCGGGTGCTGGCCCAGCAGCAACGCCTGCACGTAGAGCATCTCCACCGACAGCTTCATCATCGTCCGGTCCGTCACCGCCGCCAGCCGCCGCACCACCGGGTTGTGCAGGTTGAAGCACAGCTGCGCCGGCTCGCCGCCCGCCGCCGCCATGACGCCCTCCAGCACGCTGGCGTAGAGGTCGTCGGATTCATCCCGCGCGCGCTCGGCGTCACGTCGGAAGGCGCCCTCCTCGTCCGCGCTGTAGAGCGTGGGCACCTCCGCCGGGAAGAACTTCTTCACCACCACGCCGCAGTGGAACGGGGCCAGCACCTGCTCGGCCGTGCGCAGCAGCGGGAAGACCGCGTCGCGCTCGTCCATCGACAGCTCCTCGAAGCTCTGCGGCAGGTCCGCCGCGGAGAAGGGCTCCACCTGCGCGCCCTCCACCACGTGCGGCAGCTTCTCCAGGAGCGCCGCGTCGTGCGTGTACGCCGCGTTGATGATGCACAGCCCCTGCGCCCCCGCCACCCGAGCCACCTGGCGGAACCCGTCCAGCGTCGCCGTGAAGCGCACCACCGGATACGCGCGCCGGTACTCCGCCAGCGTCGTCACGCCCAGCGAGGTCTCGAAGGGCAGCCAGCCGATGACCAGCCGGTAGAAGTCGTCGTCGTCCAGCGCCAGGGCCTTGATGCTCAAGCCGTGCAGGCCGATGAGCCGCTGCAGCGCGCGCGGGTCCTCGTGCGCCAGGTCCACCAGGTACTTGCGCAGCCCGTGGCCCAGCGCCTCGCGGGCCTGGGAGAGCGCGCTGTCCTCGTAGAAGGACTCGCGGCTGGCGGTGGGGCGCAGCGCGTTGGCGTTCACCACGCACTTCACGAAGAAGGCCCACTCCGGCAGCAGGTTCTCCGCGCTCTCCGACAGGAGCATGTGCTTCAGGTACACGCGGTGCTTCTGCTTGGCGTTGAAGTGGGGCGACGCCGGCAGCACGAAGGCCACTCCGTCCACGTCTCCCGCCTGCGAGCGCAGCGGGATGCAGTCGATGAAGTCCGTCTCGAAGACCTCGCGCCCGTACTCCAGCATCGCCTTGCGCCGCTCACCCGCGCTCTCGTAGTCGCGGCGCCAGGGCGCGCCATCCAAATCCAGCCGCTCCCGCTCCGTGCCCACGGTGAGCTGGATGGGGAAGGGCAACAGGCCGCCATAGTGACGACCGAGCTGACGTAGCCGCTCCGGGGCGAACCACTCCACCATGTCCGCGCGCGCGACGAGGAACACCTGGGTGCCCGGCCGCTCCAGCGGGTGCTCGGACACCTGCACGGCGTACGTGCCATCGTGCCGGCCGCGCCACTCCAGCGTGCGGCCGTCTCCGCGCGCCGAGCGCGTCACCAGGAGCAGTTCGTCGCACACCATGAAGCACGACAGGAGGCCGATGCCGAACTGGCCGATGAAGTCCTTGCGCCGGTCTTCCAGGGCCTCGCGCTTGGAGGACTCGCCGATGGTGGCCAGGAAGCGGTGGATTTCTTCTTCCGTCAGGCCGACGCCGTCGTCGCTGAAGACGAGGGTGGGAGGCCCGCCGTCCTGTTTCTCCACCAGCTCCAGGCGGACGGTGCCCTTGTGTTCCGGTTCCAGGTGCTGCCGGGCGCGGATGGCGTCGGTGGCGTTCTGGAGCAGCTCGCGGAGGTAGACGCCCGGGGAGCTGTAGAGGTGGTGGGACAGGAGGTCGATGACCCCGCGGAGGCTGACTTGGAATCGGTGGTCCACGGCTGTTCCGACGTTAGCCCACGGGACGGCCCGGGCGGGGAAGGAACCTCCTGGGGGATATTTTTCGAGATTGCGGCGCCTCGGCCGCCGGGGCATGTGTCGCCCCGGGGGCAGGCGACACACACAGGCCCTTGAATGACCGCCCGGACAGTGCCAAGCGGCGGCTCGGCCAGGGCTGCCTTGAGGGCACTCCGGCGTCACGTCGTGATTCTTTGAACCCGAGAGAGGACAACCAACCATGCGGAACGAACTCGTGGCAGTCGCTGTGGGTGCGCTGTTGACGTTCGCGGGAGAGGCCCAGGCGCAGGACGCCGCCGCCGCGCCGAAGAAGGCGGAGGCCACGAAGGCTCCGGCCGCCGCGGCCAAGGGCAAGCTGGAGGTGACGTGGTGGGGCCACGCCGCCTTCGTCATCCGCACCCCGGGCGGCGCGGTGATTGCCATCGACCCGTGGCTCACCAACCCCAAGGCGCCCAAGGACACAGCGCAGCCGGAGGCGCTGGACGCCATCCTCGTCAGCCACGGCCACTTCGACCACGTGGGCGAGACGAAGGCGCTGGCGCAGAAGACGGGCGCGAAGGTGTTCGGCTCCTTCGAGCTGGTCAACCTGCTGGGTCTTCCGGAGGCCCAGGCGGTGGGCGCCAACGCGGGCGGGACGTTCCAGGTGAAGGACGCCACCATCCACCTGGTGGAGGCGGTGCACTCCAGCAGCTACCAGGCGGACCCCAAGGGCCCGTCGCAGTACGCGGGCGCGCCGGTCGGGTTCGTGATTCAAATCGAGAAGGGGCCCACCCTGTACCACGCGGGTGACACCGGCACCTTCGGGGGCATGGAGCTCATCGCCACCCAGTTCAAGCCCACCGTGGCGATGCTGCCCATCGGCGGGCACTTCACCATGGGCCCTGCGGAGGCGGCGCAGGCGGCGCGGCTGCTCAAGGCGCAGACGATTGTCCCCATGCACTACGGCACCTTCCCGCTGCTCCAGGGCACTCCGGATGCGCTCAAGGGCGAGCTGAAGAAGCTGCGCGGTGGGGCGAAAGTCGTGGACCTGGAGCCCGGGAAGTCCACGGCGCTGTAGGTCGGGCTTTTCGTCCGGGGCGGCACTCTTCCGGGGGCGTAGAAGTCCCGGTTCTGGTGCCGCTGACTCCGGGCGGTCAATCCCCCGTGGGGTGGGTGGAATCCCGGAGGCGGGTGGGTTACATCCGCCGGACCGTCATGGGGCGGGTCCGGGGGTGTTCCGGTGTTGGATTTCAGCAAGGCGGGGTGGCTCACTCCGCTCCTCAATGAAGCGGTCGCCGCTCACATGGGCACGCCCGCTTCGGAGGAGACCGCCTTGCCGCTGGGCTCGGGCCGCGCTCGGGCCCGGGCGTACCTGCGGCGCACCCTTCGCGCCAGTGGGCTGTTGTACGGCACTCCGGCGGACCCTCCCACGTCGCTGGAGGTGGGGCCGGACACGGAGTTCCAGGCCCAGGCGCTGGAGGATCAGCTCTTCCACGCGGTGCTGCGGACGCTGGCGACGCTGGCGCTGGAGTTGGCGCGGCAGGTGGGCGCGCCGACCGGGCCTCGGGGCGAGCAGCTCCTGGTCCTCCTCTCGGTGTTGTCCGGGGAGCTGGAGCTGGCGTCGACGCTGGCCGAGCAGCTCGCGGTGGGCAAGCCGGTGACGAAGCGGCAGACGGCGAAGGTGGAGGCGGCGCTGCGCAAGCGCGAGCCCACGCTGGCTGGAGACCCGGTGTATGGGTTGGTGTTGCACAACGGCGCGCAGTACGCGGATGCGCAGTTGTTCTGTCGGCAGGCGATTGACTACTTCGCCAGCGGGCGGTTGTTGAAGGAGCAGGTGCGGCGGCGCTCGGACTTCGCGGCGAAGCAGAAGGCGCTGCTGGTGGACGTGCTGACGGGGCTGGCGTGCGTGGACCGGCAGCCGGGCACTCCCGCGCGGCGGGCCATCCTCAAGCAGGTGGAGGATTTGAGGCTGCCGGCGGCGATGGAGTCCGAGCTGAAGACGGCGGTGAAGCAGTCCTTCGAGCGACGGCGCTCCGTGCGGGACGTGGTGCGCCAGGTGCGCAGCGTGGACATGCGGCACTTCCTGCTGGAGCAGACGCTGCTGGCGGCGCTGGTGGACGGGCGGCGCACGCGGCGCGAGCGGGCCTTCATCGACGAGCTGGCGGACGCGCTGCATGTGCCGAAGGAGGAGCTGCGGCGGCTGGAGCTGGAGATGGCGGAGTTCTACGCGCGCCACCGCTCCATCGTGGATGTGTTCACCGTGAGGGACGCGGCGAGCGCCATGGGCGACGACATGGTCGCCGGCATGCAGGAGACGCTGGAGAAGAACTTCTACCGGCTGATGCAGGAGGTCCGCGAGACGGGCGACCTGGCGGTGCTGGTGACGAAGCTGGCGCGTCGGCAGAAGCTCACGGAGGACGAGCGGCACCGCATGCGCGCGCAGCTCATCGACGTGGCGAAGGCGATTCCGGCGCTCGCCATCTTCGCGGCGCCTGGGGGATTCCTGCTCCTGGCCGCGCTCGCCAAGGTGCTGCCGTTCAGCCTGTTGCCCAGCTCGTTCCAGGACGAGGCGCCCGCGCCGTTCCCGGAGGACGCGGAGGACTACGGCCCGGAGCGCGAGGCGGGGTAGGGGACAGCGCAAGACATGGGGCCTGGCCTCTACGTCAGGGCTTCTCGCCTATCGCTGGCATCCGTCGACAGAGAACATCATCGTCGTCCTTGATGTACCCCAGCAGGAACTCCTCCAGGGTCCCCAGCGGAAACCGGGGATCGTCGCCGTTCCTGGTGCCCAGGACGAGGGACACGTATCCCTTCCAAGGGCCTGATACCCACAGCGCGTACCACCACGATTGATGAAGGTAGTCGGCGAAGATGACCGACGCCTCCGTGGCGTTGCAGCCGTACCCGGCGTCCCGCAGCACGTCGGCGGTCGAGCGAAGTTCCTCGGGCAACCAGAAACGAAACCCCCGGATATCAGCATCTGTTGGAAGCCCGGCGGTGCGGAGGAACGCCTCGTATTCTTCCGGAAGGCCGCCAGGAAGTGAGCGCCAGGCGTCCACGAGCTCCTTCATCACGACTGGCTGGACGTCCATGTACCGCTTCAGCCAGTGCTGCCGAACCTGCGTCGCGATATCCGTTATCTCGGCCATGGCTCACCAATCCAATCCATCAACCGCGGCTTGGGCAGCGGTTGAGCGTTCCTCGACATCGGACACCCTGGGGGTGTCCACGGAAGAGAGGGACTCTAGCCCTCACGCGCCTTGCGCCGGTACTCGCCGGGAGGCACTCCCATCTCCCGCCGGAAAGCCCGATTGAAGGCGAACTCGGACTCGTAGCCCACGCGGCCCGCGATGGCCGCGAGCCCGTCCTGTCCCTCACGCAGCGCGTGCGCGGCCTCCTGCATCCGAAGCCGCGTGAGGTACTCATGAGGCGCCACGCCCACCTCGCTCGCGAAGCGCCGCGCGAGCGTCGCCCTGGAGGTTCCCGAGCGCCGCGCCAGCTCGCTCACGGTCCAACTCCGTCCCGGCTCCGCGTGCATCCAGCCCAAGGCGCTGGCGAGCGTCCGGTCACCGAGCGCCCCCAACCAGCCCGCTCCACCCGGCGGCTGCGCGTCCGCCCAGGCACGAAGCACCTGCACCAGGAGGATGTCGAGCAACCGGGAGATGATGACCGAGGCACCTCGCTCTCCCCGCTCGTACTCCCGTTCGAGCAGCGACACCGTGGGCAACAGCGCCCGCGCGTCCTCGGACGCCCCCCGCAGGTGGACCCGTTCGGGAAGCAGCCGCAACACGGGATGCGCCCCCGGCTCGTCGAACGCGAAGAAGCCGCAGAGCACCCGAGACTCCACACCGGCCCCGCCCAGCACATACGAGGATGCTCCTTCCCCACGTGTCGCCAGCCAATCCTCCACCCTCAGCTTGGGACTGCGGGGCGAGTCCGCCACGGCATGCCCGTCGCCGCGCGGCAGCAGCACGACATCACCAGGCCCCAGCGCGACGGCGTCCCGGCCCTGTGTGAGGTGACAGGCGCCCGCGATGACCATGTGCACGGTCGCCGTGGCCGTGGGAGCAAAGCGCAGCCCCCAGGGAGCCCGCGCCACGGTGCGGCAGTAGAGCTGCCCTCGCAGACGGGTTCGCTCGAGAATCTGCCCCAGCAGGTCGGAAGCATGCGAGAGGTCCATGCCCTCGACGCTAGCAGCGGGCTGTCCCCAACGCTCGCACCCTGAGCGTTTCAGACAAAAGGTTGAGCCATCCGCGAATGGCGACTCCGAGGCCAGCACGGCACATTCCCAGTCATGAACGACACCCGCGCTTCAGCTGGAGGCCTCATGAAACCGAACCCAACGCAGTTGCCCTGGAAGCTCACCTCCCCGACGGCCTTGTTCACCTTGCTGCTGAGCGCCTTCATGCTGTTCCTCAGCCTCCGGGCCGCGTTGGACCCGATAAGCGCGGCCAGGGGCTTCGGCCTGTCCGACTCCGGGAGCGAGGTCATCCCCTGGCTGTACGTCAAGGCGGGCAGGGACCTCGGCATTGCACTGGCGATGTTCGCCCTGGTCGCCATCCGACAGCGACAGGCCGCGGGTGTCTTCGTCCTCGCCTGCATGGTGATGCCCACCGTGGACGCGCTGACCGTGATGCATGGCGGTGCCTCGCTCGCCTTCGCGCTCGCGGTCCATGGAAGCGCGGTGGTCTACGGAGCCGTGCTGGGCACCGCGCTGCTGCGCCCCAAGCAGGTCACTTCTTGATTCAACACCAGGGCGCGCGGTGATGACGCCCTGGCTTCGGCCTCCGTGCCCGGCAGAGGGCTAGAAGTCGATGGTGCAGATGCACATCCCGTTGAAGCAGGTGCCGGTGGCTCCCGACAGGCTGCATTGGTGCTGGCACAAGCTCCTGCTGCAGATGCCCGGGAGGGTCGGTCCCGCGGACTCAGCCGACAGCGGGCTGGCTCCCACGGTGAAGCCTCCGCCCAGTCCCACCATCAGTGCAGCGCTCATCATGATTCGACGCATGTTGCCTCCCATGCGCGGAAGGTTCCGCGCGGGAGTGCTACCCGGGCGTCCAGGGGCTCATTTCCAGCCGAATACATGCACTCCAGGATGTTTGTCTTTTGATGTCATCGCCTGTGCTCGGGAATGGTTGCCACGCGACGGCGGGAACGGCTGTTCACCTTGCCGCTGTCTGGGACTCGCCGAACGCCCGTCCGCTGGCCTGCCCTGAAACCAGCGGTAAGGGTGCTGCCAGAAGCGCGGACGGGTCCCAGCTTTACCCGGCGGACCTGGGCCCTGGCGGTGGCCTGCCATGTCCGTGGGAGGCGTGTCGATGCGCGTGCATCAGCGTGACGTGGAGGTAGCCGTGGGCGGACGCCTGCTCTCGGGCCGGCTCGTCGTCCCTGAGCGAGCAGCCGGGCTCGTCATCCTCGCGGGAGAAGAGGAGGTGCCACGAGCCAAGGCCAACGGAGGCGGACTCCATGGCACCCTGCATGCGGCCGGGCTGGCCACGCTGTGGCTGGAGCTGCGCACCGCCGACGAGGAGATGGCCGAGGACTGGACGCTGCGCGAGGGCTCTCATGTGGAGCTCATCGCTCACCGGCTGGAGGTGGCTCGCGACTGGCTCCAGCGCGACGAGAGCCTCTCGTTGCTCCCCGTGGGCTACCTCGGCACGGGTCTGGGGTCGGCCGCCGTGCTCGTGGCCGCCGCGCATCAGCCTGGAGGTGTGCAGGCCGTGGTGACGCTGGGGGGACGGCCCGACAAGGCCGGTGCGCTCCTCGCGGACGTGCGGGTGCCCACGTTGCTCATCGGCGCGGGCGATGACGCGGACCGCGTGGCGCTCGTCCGCAGCGTGTTCGACAGACTTCCCGCCGAGACACGCAAGGGGCTCCAACTCCTCGACGGTGCTTCGCGAGGCTTCCCCGAGCCGGAACCTCTCGCCGCCGCATGGCGTCTGGCCACGGCGTGGCTCTCCGACTGCTTCCGCGCCGCCGCGGGTCCGGGAGTCCTGGAGTGGACGGGCGAGCAGGACGGCGCCGTGTGACATGGAGACCTCCTTCGCTCCATGAACTCGCTCAGGCGTCACGTCGAGTCGTTCGTCCGACTGGAGCCCGCGCGCCCCGCGGTGGGAGCGGGCCTGCGCGCCGCGCTCGCGGTCGGCGTCCCCATGGTGGTCGCCGCGACGCAGCACCTGCCCGCCGCGACGTGGGTGGGCATGGCCGCCCTCTTCGTCACGCTCGTGGACCGGGGTGGCCCCTACCGCGACAGGGCCGTCACCATGGGCGCCATGACGCTGCTGGGCGCGGTGATGGGGTTGGTCTCCGCGCTGCACCTGCCGTCGTGGGCCGCCGTGCTGCTCACGTTCTGCTGGGTGACGGCCTGCGGCTTCGCGCGCTCGTATGGAGACACGCCAGGGTTGATGGGCGTGGTGCTCGCCAACTACACGGTGGTGTCGCTGGCGCTGCCCGCGCAGGACTTCGCCGCCGCGTTGTCCCGCTCCGGGTTGTTCATCCTGGGGGGCCTGTGGGCGATGATGCTGGCGTTGGTGTTGTGGCCGCTGCGGCCCTATCGCCCCGCGCGCTTCGCCATCGCCCGCTGTTATCGCGAGCTGGCGAGTCGCGCGGAGGAAGTGGGGAAGTGGCCGCTCGAGGGGCGCACCGCGCCGCCCAACCTGGTGGAGGTCGTCGACTGGGAGTCGCGCGTGCGCCAGTCGCTGGAGGAGGCGCGCGGCGTGCTGGCGTCCACCCGTCGCGGGCGAGCCGGGGAGAGCGACCGGGGTGAGCACCTGCTGGTGCTGCTGGAGGGCGCGGACGCGGTGCTCGCGCTGCTGGTGGCGCTGCCGGAGACGCTGGAGGTGTCGCCTCGCGAGACGCGCTACCACGCCCTGCGCGCGGAGGTGCAGCGCGCGCTCTCGGAGCATGCGCGAGACTTGCGTCACATCGCGCGCGCCCTGGAGCAGGAGAAGGGTGAGTCGGAGCCCTCCACGTGGAGCGCCGAGCGTGTGAAGCGAGCCCTGGCGGCGCAGGTGGCCGAGGGCGGACTGCCTGACGCGGCTCGCGCGGCGTACTCGCATGCGGAGGCGTTGCTGGTCCGGTTGCGCGAGTACACCGAGGCACTGCTGGAAGTGGCTGACCATCTGGAGGACGGTCGTCCCGTCGAGTCGGACCTGCCCATGGGGCCGCATCCCGCGTCGCAGCAGGGCCGCCCGTTGCTGGAGCCGGTGCGCGACAACCTGGGGACGGACTCCGTCATCTTCCGCCATGCGCTGCGACTGGGGGTCACCGCCGCGATTGCCACCGCGCTCGTGCAGGGGCTGGGGTTGGACCATGGCTACTGGGTCATCATCACCGTCATCGTCGTGCTCCAGCCCTATTCGGGGATGACGTTCCAGCGCGGGTTGCAGCGGGCCGGCGGGACGTTGTTGGGGAGCGCGCTGGCGGCGGGGCTTGTCGCGCTCGTCAGGGACCCGGCCGTGCTGCTGGTGGCCATCATGGTGTTCTTCGCGGTGGCCATCGCCGTGAAGCCGCTGAGCCTCTCGTTCTTCCAGGTGCTGCTCGCGCCCGCGCTGGTGCTGCTGGCGGAGATTCAGACGGGGGACTGGGAGCTGGCGGGGGTGCGCATCGCCAACACGATGATTGGCGGTGCCATCGCGCTCGTGGGGGCGCGGCTCTTGTGGCCCAGTCCCGAGCACGTGCGCTTTCCGGAGGAGGTGGCCAATGCGCTGCGCGCCGACCGGGAGTACCTGCTGAGCGTGGCCTCGGCGGGCTCGGATGCGGAGCCGGCGGTGCGAGAGGCCCGGCGCAAGCTGGGCTTGCAATTGCTCTCCGCGGAGGCGTCTTTCCAGCGGCTGCTCACCGAGTACCGGGGCTCATCGCGACAACTGGAGCCGGCGATGGCGATGCTCACGTATACGCGCCGCTTCGGTGCCGCCGTGACGGCGCTGGCCGCGAGCCGCCAGTGGCATGGGCGACAGGACCTGGCTCCCGTCGCCAGCTTCGCGGGCAATGTGCTGGAGGATCTGGCGCTCGCGGTGGAGCATCGCCGCGCGCCATCCCCGCTCCCGAAGAGCGTGTCGGCTCAGGCGGGCGCGGATGTGCTGTCCGTCACCCAATTGGACAGGCTGGTGCGCCAACTCACCGTCCTCCATCACGCCACGGTGCGCGCGGCGCCCCAGCTGTCGCCGTGACGCGGCGTCCTCGGTGCGGAGTGTGCGGCCCGGTGCCAGTGGCTCAGGTGCGCTCGATGCGAGCCAACCCCTGACGAATCGCTTCGTCGAGGCTGGCGCGCAACGGCCCTTCCGCGCATGTCTCAGGTGCGCTCGATGCGCATCAACAGGCGGCGGAGGTCCTCGTTGACGCTGGCGAGCTGGGTGACGCCCTGCTCGTCCTGGAGTTGCTTGCGCAGCGTGGGCAGCGCGGTGTCGCGGACCTTCTTCGCCGCGTCCTGCGAGCCGTCCAGCAGCCACCCCGTCGCCAGGATGAAGGCCAGCCGCACCTCCGTGTCGCGCTCCCCAAGTTTCGCCGCGAGCGCCGGCACATGCTCACCCGTACCCGTGCGGCCCACCTCCAGCGCCGCGCGCTCCAGCATCGGCTTGTTCGCCTTGTCCATGCGCTTCACCCAGCAGCCCGCGTCGCCCGCGCACGCCTGGCCCGCCTCCAGCAACGCCGCGTGTCCCGTCACGATGTCCGCGCGCTTCTTGCCCAGCGCCGCCGCGTCCTCGCAGCCTTCCTCGCCCGTCGCCTTGCAGTCGGCCGCCGTGCGCGCGGGCTCGGCCGCGGCGAGCTTCTGGAGCAGCGGCTGCTCGCGCGCGTCACCCAGCATGGCCAGGCCCTTCACCGCGATTTCGCGCGAGTACCAGTCCCCGGTGCCGGCCGCCTTCTCCAGCGCGGGCAGCGCGTCGCGTCCACCCAGGCGCACCAGCGCGCGCACGTACGCATCACGCACCGTCGGGTCCGTCTCCAGCACCAGCGTGGACAGTGGCTTCACCGCCTCCGGCGCCCTCAGTCGCCCCAGCGCGTCAGCCGCCTGCATCCGCACCAGCGACTGAATCTGCACGTCCGAGTGAGAGAAGGTCAGCAGCTTGAGCAGCGGCTCCACCGCGCGCTTCTCGCGCAAGTCGCCCAGCACCGTCGCCGCCTTCATGGGGTAGCTGGCCGGGTTGACACCGTTCGTCTTCGCCCAGGCGAGCAGCTCCGAGTCCCGTCCCTCCAGCGCTGGCAGCAGCGCATCCGCCGCGGGCTGGCCCAACTGGTACAGCGCGAAGCTGCTCTCCACATAGAAGGACTTGCCCTTGCGCTCCTTCGTCAGCATCCGGATGAGCGCGGGCGCCGCGCGGCCGTCACCGATGTGGCCCAGCGCCTCGATGGCCTTCTTGTTGAGGAAGGGCTCCACGCCCTCATCCGTGGCCAGCGCGATGAGCGGCTCCACCGCCTCCTTCGCCTTCATCGCCCCGAGTACTTGGATGGCTTCGATTCGCGCGTAGGTGTCCTTCGCGCGCAGCAGCGGTACCAGCGCGGGCACCGCGCGGACGTCGCCAATCGTGCCGAGCGCCGTCACCATCGCCTTGTTGGCCAACTGCGCGGACATGTCTCCCGCCGCCGGGTCGATGGCCGCCGACAGCGCCTCCACCGACGAGGCGTGGTGCACGTCGCCAATCGCTCGCGCCAGCGCCGCCTTCACCTCCGGCTTGCGCTCCTGTCCCAGCGCCTCGTGCAGCATGGGCAGGAACGACTCGTTCACCTTCGTCTTCGTGCGCATCGCCTCGATGAGCCGGACCCGGTCCTCGGCGCGCCGCGTCTGTTGAAGCGTCCCCTGCCAGTACTCGGGCGTGTTGGGGTCCGATTTGCACCCGGTGAGACAGAGGATTGCTGCGGCAACACACCACGCTGCGATGGGGCGGCTCATGCAGGCTCCTGGACATGTCTGCGGGGTTGTCCTGTCCGCCGTCGTAGACCTCCTGTCACGAAGGAAGCAAATCGCCCGCGTCACCTGGGGTACGCTGGTCAACGACATGTCCGACGACACTCACAATGCGTCGCGCCCGGGCTACACCCGCCGGACGTACCTGCTCGACCGGGAGTTCCAGCTCAAGTACATCCTTCTACTGGCCGGCATGGGCGCGGTCAGCCTGGGGGTGTTCGGACTGCTGGCCCACCGCCTCCACGTCTCCTCCGTGAGCGCGGGCGTGGACGGCGGGCAATCGCTCCTTTGGCTCACCGCGTTGGGCTCCACGGGCATGGGCGTGCTGCTGGGCCTGTTCGGACTGCTCTTCACCCACCGGGTCGCCGGCCCCGTGCACGTGATGAGCCTCTATGTCGCGGCGCTGGCCGCCGGGCGCTATCCCCGGCTGCGCCCGCTGCGGAAGAAGGATGAGCTGAAGCGCTTCTTCGACAGGTTCAGCGAGGCGGTGGACCGCATCCGCCAGCGAGAGGCCGACGAGGCGTACGCCCTGGAGGTGGCGCTGGCCGCGCTCAAGCCCGTGGCCACCACCCCCGAGGCCCGCGAGGCGCTGGAGACGCTGAACCAGTTGCACACGCGCAAACGTCAAGCAGTGGACAATCCCACCGGGGGCGCCTTCAAGTCCGTGGCTTGAAGCGTCGCCGCAGGAGAACCGCAACACCATGAGCAGACCCCGCATCATCTTCATGGGCACGCCCGACTTCGCCGTGTCCTCGCTCGAAGCCTGCTTCGACTTGGGCGAAGTCGTGGCCGTCGTCACCCAGCCGGACAAGCCCAAGGGCCGGGGCAACACGCTCACCGCGCCGCCCGTGAAGGAGCTGGCGCTGGCGCGAGGCGTGCCCGTGTTCCAGCCCGTCAAGCTGCGCACGCCCCCGTTCGCCGAGGAGCTGCGCCGCTTCGAGCCCGACGTGTGCGTGGTGACGGCCTACGGCCGCATCCTCCCCAAGGACCTCCTCGACCTGCCCAAGAAGGGCTGCGTCAACGTGCACGGCTCGCTCCTGCCGCGCTTCCGGGGCGCCGCGCCGATTCAATGGTCGATTGCCTACGGTGACACGGAGACAGGTGTCACGCTGATGGTGATGGACGAGGGCCTGGACACTGGCCCCATGCTCGCGATGAAGCGGCTGCCCATCGGCCCGGAGGACACGAGCGCGACCATGTACCCGAAGCTCGCGGCGCTGGGCGGAGAGCTGCTGCGCGAATCGCTGCCGGCGTACCTCAGCGGTGAGCTGAAGCCCGTGCCCCAGCCCTCCGAAGGCATGGTGCTGGCGCCCATCATCGAGAAGGACGAGGGGAAGCTGGACTTCAACCGTCCCGCCATCGCGCTGGAGCGGCGGCTGCGCGCCTTCACGCCGTGGCCCGGGGCGTTCACCACGCTGGGCGGCAAGCTGGTGAAGGTGCACCGCGTGCGCGTGGCGGAAGGGCAGGGCACGCCGGGCACGGTGCTGGCGGCGGGGCCGGAGGGGCTGGAGGTCGCGTGCGGCGAGGGCTCGCTCGTGCTGCTGGACATCCAGCCAGAGGGCAAGCGGGTGATGAAGGCGGCGGAGTTCCTCATGGGCCACAAGCTGGTCGTGGGCAGCCAGCCGTTCGGCACTTAAGGGATATGTCGCGGACGGGACGCGCTTTTTCGAGTACAGGCGGATGGGCATGAGACTGCTGGTGTTGCATGGGCCGAACCTGAACCTGCTGGGTGTGCGCGATGGCACGCGGGGGTTGTCGGACCTGGACGTCGCGCTGCGCGCGCGGGCCAAGGAATTGGGACTGACGCTGAAAATCGTCCAGTCCAACCACGAGGGCGTGCTGCTGGACACGCTCGCCGCCGAGCGCGAGGCGGTGGAGGGAATCCTCATCAACCCCGCGGGCCTCTTCGGCTCGTACGCCCTGAAAGAGGCGCTGGAGGCGGTGGGCCTGCCCGCAATCGAGGTGCTGCTGCGCCCCCCGGCCCGCGAGTCCGTCGTCGGGGAGGCGTGTGTCCTCCAGGTGCACGGCGCCAGCGGCGGCTTCGAGCCCTACCTGGAGGCGCTGGACACCTTCGCCAGCGGCGTCTTCACCCCCGGCAAGCCGGAGCCGAAGAAGTCCTTGGGCCGCAAGCAGGAGAGCGACAGCCCGGCGTCGGCGAAGTCCTCCTCGTCCTCCGGCAAGTCGATAGGGCGCAAGGGCGCCGCCGAGACAGGGGGCGCGCTCGTGCGAGTCCCCGCGAAGCCGCTGGCGCTCCCGTCGGGGCAGGGTGCCTCCCACTCCTCCGGCAAGTCGATTGGACGCAAGCCGTCCGCCGCGAAGTCCGAGGACTCGGAGTCCTCCAAGTCCGGCAAGACGCTGGGGCGCGGTTCCAAGTCGGTGGCATCGACGACGGACCTGCTCACGCGGGTGCTGGTGCGCCAGAAGATTTCGGACCGGCTCGCCGGAAAGCTCACCGCTTCCGAGCTGTCCACCTGGGCGCGCTCGCGCTACGAGGCCATCCAAGGCGGCGCCCCCGCCGAGAATGGTCAGAGGGACTTGCTGGAAGACAGTCTCCAGCGCCTCACGCTGTCCCACCTCCCCGCGACGAAGCTCTCGGATGAGCAGCTCGTGGATTTGATGACTCGGCTCGACGAAGGATGAATCCCCGCGCACTCGCCATCCTCGTGTTGGCGCGCGTCCGAGCAACGGACGCCTATCTCAACGTGGTGCTCGACACGATGTTGTCGGAGTCACCTCCCAAGGACCCGCGCGACGCGGGGCTCGCCACGGAGCTGGCGTACGGCACCACGCGCCGGCAGCTCGCGCTGGACTACGCCATCACCCGCTTCGCCGACCGCAAGCTGGAGGCCATGGAGGACCGCGTGCTGGCGGCCCTGCGCATCGGCGCGTACCAGATATTCCACACCCGCGTGCCCGCGCGCGCCGCCGTGGCGGAGACGGTGCAGGCCCTGAAGGAAGTGGGGCTCGCCCGCGCCGCCGGCTTCACCAACGCCATCCTCCGCAAGCTCGCGGAGCTGCCCGCCCCGCCGCTGCCCTCGCCCACGGACGTCGCCCACCACCTGTCCGTGCGGGAGAGTCATCCGCAGTGGCTGGTGGAGCGCTGGCTGCGCCAGTTCGGCCGCGAGCGCGCCGAGTCCATGCTGGTGGCGGACAACCAGTCCCCGCCCGTCGTCATTCGCGCCAACACGTCCAAGGTGACGCGCGACGCGCTGCTCACCCAGTTGCAGGAAGTGGGCGTGGACGCGAAGGCCGCCACGGTTTCGCCCCTGGGCATCATCCTGCCGCCGGTGGGCCGCATCGAGGATGTGTACGGCTACTCGGAGGGGCTGTGGCAGGTGCAGGACGAGGCCGCCCAGCTCGTCGGCGTGTACGGCGCCATCCCCGACAACGCGCGCGTGCTCGACGTGTGCGCGGCGCCCGGCGGAAAGTCCTGTCACCAGGCGCAGTCGCACGACGTCGTCGCCGTGGACCTGCATGCCCACAAGCTGCGCAAGATTGAGTCGGAGGTGAAGCGCCTGGGCCTGACGTCGCGGCTGAAGGCCTACGCGCACGACGCCACGGAGCCCTTCCCGGAGGCATGGGGCGAGTTCCACGCGATGCTGGTGGACGCGCCGTGCTCGGGGCTGGGCACGCTGCGCAGGCACCCGGAGCTGCGCTACCGCCGCAAGGAGGAGGACGTCTCCCGGCTGGCCACGCTCCAAAGGCGCATCCTGGAGAACTGCCAGGAGGCGGTGCCCGCGGGCGGACTGCTCGTCTACGCGGTGTGCACGCTGGAGCCGCAGGAGGGGCAGGACCAGGTGGAGATGTTCCTGCGCAGCCACCCGGAGTGGACGGCCGAGCCGCCCGTATTGCCGGGCCTCAAGCTGCCGCTCACCCAGGCGTACTTGAGGACCCTGCCAGGTCCGGAGGGCTTCGACGGGTTCTTCGCCGCGCGCCTCCGGAAGCTGTACTAGCGACTGCTGACGACTACGCCTCCTCGGCGACAGGCATGGTGGCGGCGGCCTTGAACGCCTCCAACACCGCCGCCGAGGCGCGGTCCAGGTACTTGCCCTTGCGGATGAGCAGGCCGATGGGGCGCGACACGGGCCCTTCGGCGAAGGGCTTGGCCACCAGCGAGCCGGCCTTCACCTCGCTCTGCGCCGTGGACACGGGGAGGATGGCGACGCCCAGGCCCATCTCCACCGCCCGCTTGATGGTCTCCACGTTGTCCATCTCCATCACCGGATTGATGTCGATGTTCTTCTCGCGGAAGAGCCTGTCCAGCGCCTTGCGCGTGGGCGCCTCGCGGTCGAACGCGATGAAGGGCACGCCGGACAGCGCGGTGAGGCTCACCTTCTGCTTGCTGGCGAAGGGGTGGTTGGGGGCGCAGACGATGGCGAGCTTGTCGTCGCGGAACGGGAGGATGTCCACGCCCGCGCGCGGCTGCGGATAGGCGACGATGCCAATCTCCGCCGCGCCCAGAATCACGTCGTCGTAGACTTGGTCATTGCGGCGGTAGTTCAGCCGCATGTTCACCTTGGGGTGCGCCTTGAGCAGCTGCTTCTGCACGGCGTTCAGCTCGTGCAGACCCACCGAGTAGATGGTGGACACGGTGCTGGTGCCGGCGACCTCCGTGGCCTGCTCGCGAATCTCCTGCTCCACCTCCGCGAAGCGCGCGAGAATCTCCTTGCACCCACGGAACAGCCGCTCGCCCGCGGGCGTCGGCGTCACCTGCCGGGCGCTGCGCGACAGGAGCTTCTGCTCATAGCGGTTCTCCAGCGCGCGAATCTGCTGGCTGACCGCCGACTGAGTCACGTGGTTGAGCTGGGCCGCTCGCGAGAAGGAGCCGGTCTCCACCACGTCACAGAACATCTTCAGGGACTCGAGCTGCATGGGGCCGCTCCTACTCCCAACCTAATGGCCAGGCCACTACTAATTAGCCTTCCTACGTCACTCCGCCAAATGCGCTAACCCCTCGGGTTGGCCGGCTGTCGGGCAGAGGAAGGTGGGGGGCCCCGTGTGGCGGGGGTGCCCGAGGGCGTCAGGGCGCTTCAGGAGGGGCGGGCGTGCGCCGCCGTACCAGGACGAAGAGGGCGGCGGCCAGGGCCACCAGCGCGCCGCCAAAGCGCGTCTGGAAGCGGCCCATCTCGTGGCTGGCCTGCTGGAGCAGCTCGCACTCGGGGCCGGAGAGCTGGGTGCAGTCCAGGGTGCCGAAGGTGCCCTTGAGGCCGGCGGCGAGCAGCCCCAGGCCCCCCAGGAACATGCCACCCGCGAGCCCCAGCGCGGCGGCGCGCAAGAGGGAGGGCTTCGGGGGCGACGGCGGAGGGGAGGGCATGGTGGGTGGGTAGCTATAGCCGCGGGGGAGGGGCGGGCTCAACGGGAGCGGGCAGGCGACGTATGCTTCCGGGCATGCGAATCCTCTACGGTGTCGTCGGCGAAGGCATGGGCCATGCGACGCGCTCCCGGGTGCTGCTCGAGGCGCTCACGAAGGAGCACGAGGTCCACATCGTCGTCTCCGGCCGGGCGCAGGACTACCTGGCCAAGCGCTTCCAGAACGTGCATGGCATCTGGGGCCTGACGCTGGCGTACGAAGGCAACTCCGTGAAGAAGTGGCAGACGGTGTTGCAGAACCTCACGGGCGCGGTGAAGGGCTTCCCGCAGAACGTGCGCCAGTACTTCGAGCTGGTGGGCGACTTCAAACCGGACGTCGTCGTCAGCGACTTCGAGTCGTTCAGCTACCTGTTCGCCAAGACGCACCGGCTGCCGGTCATCAGCGTGGACAACATGCAGGTCATCAACCGCTGTCAGCACGAGCCCGCGCTCCTGGCCGGGTACGAGGACAGCTACGAGACGTCGCGAGCGATTGTGAAGGCGAAGCTGCCGGGCGCCTTCCACTACCTCGTCACCACGTTCTTCTATCCGCCGACGCGCAAGCGGCGCACCACGCTGGCCCCGTCGATTCTGCGGCCGGAAATCATCGAGGCGAAGTCGGAGCCCGGTGAGCACCTGCTCGTGTACCAGACGTCCACGACGAACACGGCGCTGCCGGACATCCTCAAGGCGGCGGGCATCCCCTGCCGGGTGTACGGCCTGCGTCGGGACCTCACCGAGGACCTGGTGGACGGCAACCTCACGTACCGGCCCTTCAGCGAGAAGGGCTTCATCGACGATTTGCGCACGGCGCGCGGCGTGGTGGCCAGCGGCGGCTTCACCCTGATGAGCGAGGCCGTCTACTTGAAGAAGCCCATGCTCAGCATCCCGCTGGAGGGCCAGTTCGAGCAGATCATCAACGCCCTGTACCTGGAGAAGCTGGGGTACGGGATGTACGTGAAGGCGCTGACGGTGGATGCGCTCAAGGAGTTCCTCGCGCGGGTGCCGGGCTGCGAGGAGGCGCTCAAGGGCTACGAGCAGGAGGGCAACACGAAGATGATTGCCTCCCTGCGCGAGCAACTGGCCCTGGCGTACGAGCACCGGGGCCACTGGGCCATGGAGATGGCCCAGGACTGAGCGCGTGCAAGCCTAGTGGAGCGGGACGTCCAGCTGGTTGTTCCGCTCCGCCGCGCGGCGTGACAGCTCCGTGAGCCAGGAGCGGGTGAGCGGCGTCTCGCTCTGGGCTCCGGTGTGTGAGTCCGGGCTGCTGTTCTGGGGCATCAGCCGGTTGGCCCAGGCGAGCAGCGCCGCCGTCAATTCAGGCGCCAGCGCCCGCCCCACCGCGCCCAGCTTCGCGGCCAGGCCCACCAGCAGCTCCGCGTCACCCCGGCGGCAGGCGTCCAGGATGAGGCGCGCGGAGCGCTCGGCGCTGACGGACAGCCCGGGCAGCGAGTCGCCCACGGCGAACCACGCGTACTCCGCCTCGTTCTGGCCCTTGAAGCGCGCGTTGCGCGGGCTGCCCGTGCGCATCAGCCCCGGGCACACGGTGGTGACCCGGATGCCGTCCTGACGCAGCTCCGCGCGCAGCCCGTCCGACAGGCCCACCAACGCGAACTTGCTGGCGGAGTAGGGCGTGAGGTGCGGGACGCCCAGCTTGCCGCCCACGGAGGAGATGTTGACGATGCGCCCCTCGCCCCGCTGCTTCATCTCCGGCAGCACCGCGAGCGTCGTGTACAGCGCGCCCCACAGGTGCGTGTCCAGCGCGTCCTGGAAGTCCTCCACCGTCATGGACTCCAGCGGCCCCACCGCGATGACGCCCGCGTTGTTGATGAGCACGTCCACCGCGCCCCAGCGATCGTGCACCGCGCTCACCGTGGCCTCCACCTGCACCGGGTCTCTCACGTCGCAGGGCAGGGCGAGCACCTGGGCGCCGTCGCGCTCCAGCTCCTCGCGCGCCCGCTCCAGGGAGGACTCGTCGCGGCCACAGATGGCCACGCGCGCGCCCTGCTTCACCAGCGCGCGGGCGAGCACCAGCCCCAGGCCGCGCGAGCCTCCGGTGATGAGCACCGTGCGTCCGTTGAATGAATAGCGGGCCTGCCGCAGCATCTTGCGCAGCCCGAGCGTCGCGCCGAGGCCCGCCGCCGTCAGCGTGCCCAGGGTGAGGCGGGAGGCCTGCTTGTCCTTGCGCCAGTCAGCCATGTGAGGGTTCTCCATTGGGCGGGGCGTCAGGGCGCGGGAGCGCCGGCCGAGGTGTCGTCCTGGGTGAAGCGCTCCAGCGCGGGGCGCACCTGTCGGACCGGGTTCTTGCCGCTGAAGTGGTGATGACGGCTGCGGTCGGCATCGAACACGAGCCACGAGGGCGTCTTCGTCACGCCGTACGCCTGGGCCATGGAGCCGTCATCCACGGCGATGGGAAAGTGGAGACCCTGCTCGCGCGCGAAGGCCTCCACCGCGTTGGTGTCGCGCAGCTCCTTGTCGGAGTGGGTGACGTCCACGCCGATGACCTTGAGGCCCCGGGGGCCGAACTCCGCGAGGAAGCGCTGGAGCGCCGCGAAGTCCCGGGCGTGGTCGTCCGTGGTCATGGAGAAGAAGTAGAGGAGGACGGGCAGTCCGTCGAGCTCCGAGACATGGACTGGGGCGTTGATCCACCCTCCATCCGGGTCCAGCAGCGTGAGGTAGTGATTGTCCTGCGTGGGCGTGGGCATAGGGGCTCCCGCGAGATGGTGGGCCTGGGTCTGAAGGTCGCCCCTCAAGCTATGCACTCGCTGGAGTCCTCCAGGGCTCGCACCGGGGTGTCGACTGCCTGCCCGGAGGAGGGCGCGCGGGGCGGGTGGCGCTGGACGGACGGCGGCCAAGAAGGCAGACAGTCGCTTCATGCGCATCCCTGACTTCAAGCTGGAGCGGTACTTCGCGCGCTGGGAGTTCGCCGCGCCCTACACGCTGTGCTCCTCGGACATCGAGGGCTGGAAGCTGAAGGAGCTCCTGGCGCTCGCCGACCCGGACGCCCTGGCCCGCTGGGAGGCGCTAACGCTCGGCTATACCGAGGCCCCCGGCCTGCCCGCGCTGCGACAGGAAATCGCTGCGCTCTATCAGGGCCTGACGCCCGAACAGGTGCTGACCTTCGCCGGCGCGCAGGAGGCCGTCTTCATCCTGATGAACGTGCTGCTGGGCCCGGGCGACCACGCCGTCGTCACCTGGCCGGGCTATCAGTCCCTGCACGAGGTGGCGCGCGCCACCGGCGCGGACGTGACGCTGCTGCCGCTGCGCGAGGAGACAGGCTGGGCGTTGGACCTGGACGCCCTGCGCGCCGCGCTCAAGCCCCAGACGCGCATCATCGTGGTGAACTTCCCCCACAACCCCACCGGCGCGCTGCCGGACGTGAAGACCTTCCAGGCGCTGTGCGCGCTCTGCGACGAGCGCGGCATCTACCTCTTGTCAGACGAGGTGTACCGGCTGCTGGAGCACGACGCGAAGGACCAGCTCCCCGCCGCCGTGGAGCTGTCCCCGCGCGCCTTCAGCCTGGGCGTCATGTCCAAGGCGTTTGGCCTCGCGGGGCTGCGCGTGGGGTGGCTCGCCTGTCGCGACGAGGACGTGCTGCGCCGGTGCATGGCGTACAAGGACTACACCACCATCTGCAACAGCGCCCCCAGCGAGGTGCTCGCCCTCATCGCCCTGCGCGCGAAGGAGCGGGTGCTGGCGCGAAGCCGCGCGCTGCTCGCCGCGAACCTGGCCTTGCTGGACGCGTTCTTCGCGCGCCACGCGGACACCTTCCACTGGGTGCGTCCGCGCGCCGGCAGCGTGGCCTTCCCGCGCCTCTTGCGTGAGCAACACGTGGCCCGGTTCACCGACGCGCTCGTGCAACGCGAAGGTGTGTTGTTGCTGCCCGGGGATGTCTACGACTTCCCAGGCAATCACTTCCGTCTGGGGTTGGGCCGCACGAGCCTGCCCGAGGCGCTGACACGGCTGGAGCGTTTCGTCGTCGACACCCGTTGAGCCGGGCGCGTGACAGTCCCGGGACGCTGTGAAGCGCTGTTTCAGAGGGCGACGCGTTGCGTCAGGCTTTGCGCTGGCTTCCCGGTTTCCGTGTTCTCGACCTTTTACAGCCCGAGCCTCTAGAGTGGCTGCTTCCTCGCCCGGTCCCCCACCTGGCGAGGGCAGCTCCCCCTACTCCCGAGCGGAGGCGTTCACGATGAAGAAGCTGATGGGTACGGCGATTGCCGCGGCCACGCTGTTGGTTGGCACGCAGGCTGCCGCCACCAATTACACGCTGTGGATTCATGGTCGGAACGGCGGTGGTACGCAGGCCGGGAACTACGGCGACTTCAGCTACTGGGGCCCGGCGGGCACCGCGGCGGGCGTGAACAAGAAGGCCGTGAACTGGAACGGCAAGGAGAGCGTCGGCAACCAGAACGCGCGCGTGCGCGACGCCCTGGACTGCTTCTGTACCGGAAACAACTGGTGCTACATCGCCGCGCACAGCGCGGGCGATCTGCAGATTGGCTACGCGCTGTCGATGTACGGCGGCTCGGCGCGCAGCAAGAAGAACGCGACGCCCAACGCCAGCGGCGTGTGTGGCAACACCGACGGCAGCACGCAGACGGGCTGGAACATCAAGTGGGTGAACGTCGCGTCCGGCGCCGGCGGCGGCAGCGAGCTGGCGGACGTGGGCGAGTGGGCGGTGAACGAGCCGCTGGTGAAGGACCTGGTCACCACCACGTCGCGCGCCCTGTACAACCACAACACCACGCGCAATGTCTGGTTCTACATGTTCGCGGGCGCGAAGGGCACGCTCTACTCGGGCATCCTCCCCGGGCAGGATGACGAAGTCGTCTCCTACCACTCCACGGGCGGTGTGTCGGGCAGCTCCGGCAGCTCGCAGTGCAACCCGGGGGACTGGTTCTGCGGCGGCACGCTGAACACCGGCACCGCGAACACCAGCGACGGCCGCGCGAAGTGGAGCTTCCACACCGTGTCGCTGCGCGATGACGGCGAGGCTTTCAACCACTACGCCAACGGCAACTGGGGTGGCATCGTCGCCAAGGTCCGCGAGGACGTGGTGAAGTTCGCCTACTGAAGCCTCATCCCTCATCCATGACGCCCAACAGCTCCGCTCCCGCTCCTGTCTCCCGCCCGCGCCGTCTCGGGTGGGGCTTCCTGGTGATTGCCCTGGTCGTCGCGGGGGTGGGGTGGTGGAGCTGGCGGGGCGGGGCCGGCGACGAGGAGGTTTCCCATGAGCCTCCCGCGCTGGCGGAGGACCCGAAGCGCGCTCTTGGAGAGGCCCCTTCGAAGGCGGACTTCGGCAGCGTCGCCGCACTGGAGCGGCGCTCGTCGCCGGGCACGGAGGACATGCGTGTGTCCGTGCTGAGCACCGAGCAGCGCGAGCGCCTGGAGCGCCGCGAGTTGTGGGCGGAGCGGCTGGAGCGGGCGAAGCGGACGCTGGAGTCCTACGTGTCCGCGACGCGCTATCCGCCGCAGTCCCGCTCCATCCGGGAGCACCCGGACCAGGTGGTGCTCGCGGAGCCGGAGCGCACGCGTCCGCTGAGTCGCGAGCACGCGGACGTGCAGCTGCGGCTGAAGCAGGACCGCGTCTTCGTCGTGCGTGACGAGGCCGTGCACTTCTTCGTCTCGTGCGAGGACGCGCAGCGCCAGCCGAGGCCCTGTCAGGTGCTGTCCGCGTCCGCGCATGAAGCCGAGCACATGCCGGGCGCGGGGGCGGTGCCCGCGGTGCCCGTGGCCTTCACGGATGATGGCGCTGGAGGGGACGCGCTGGCGGGAGATGGCATCTTCACCGGCCGGTTCCAGCCGTCGAAGCAGGGCTTCCCGCTGTACTCGGGCACGCTGCGCGTGGACGTGCGGGTGCGCTCGGACAAGGCGGAGGGCATGGCGTTCCTGGACATCCTCTACACGCCGTCGCCGCCAGCGGCCTTCACGGGCAAGGTGCGCGAGGTGCTGGCGGACGGCTCGCTGGGGCTCTACCTGGGCATCAACGTGAGCAAGGCGGGGCGGTACGTCGTGGCCGGCCGCATCGACGACGAGAGCGGCGAGCCCTTCGCGCATGTCTCCTTCAACGAGGAGCTGAATGAGGGGCCGCAGGAGGTGAAGCTCACCGTCTTCGGCAAGCTCGTCCTCGATGAGGTCCCCACCTTCCCCCTGAAGCTGCGCGACGTGGAGGGCTTCCTGCTCAAGGAGTCAGGAGACCCGGACCGCGAGCTGATGACCACGATGCGGGGCTACGTCCACACCACGAACGAGTACCCACCGGCGTCCTTCTCCCCCGCGGAGTGGGTGAGCGAGGAGCGCCGGCGCTACATGGACGAGTACGCGCGCGACGTCGACGAGGCACAGCGCATGCTCGACCAGACGTTCGACGAGGAGAAGCGCCCCTGAGCTGAGCCCCGCGAAGCCTCAGGCGACGCGCGGCTCGTTGTCGCCCACCGGCGCGGGCTCCGTGGAGACAGCGGAGACCTCTTCGGACTCCGCGGAGGGCGCGCCCGGCACGTCGAGGGCCGCCGGTTGCTCCGCGAGGACCTCGGCCGTGAGCGAGGCCTGCGCTGTGTTGGACGGCATGCGCTCGGACTGCTCCACGAAGGTGTCCCCCGCCGTCGCGAGCTGCTCCAACCGTGGCTCGACAATCACGGAGGCGGGCTCGGCCGGCTGGGCGTCGGGCTGGAGCTCCACGGCGTCCGCGACCACGTCCACGCTCTGGGCTCCGAGCGCCGCGCTCACCGGGACACTGGCCGCGACGGGGTTGGCCGCGAGCGAGCCGAGCACACCCGCCAGGGCCGCATCCGCCGGGCCGGGCTCCTCGTCGTCCGGAACCAGGTCGCCCAAGTCGCTCAGGTCCGCGAGGAACTCGTCCGGTCCCGCGGGCCGCACGGACGCATCCATCAGCTCCCCGGACGCATACCGCGCCGCGGTCAGGCCCTCCACCGCGCCGCCCTCCGGCGTCGCCCCGTCGATGGCCGGGACGCCGCCCTCGAACCAATCCAGGTCCAGGTCCCGAGGGTCCACCCTCACCGAGGAGGCAGGCGTCCCCATCATGGAGAGCAGATCCTCCGGGGCGTCCACGCCCGGCGAGGAGGTGTCCAGGTTCTGCAGCTCCCACGCCGCCTCGTCTGGCGAGAGGATGTCGGACGCATCCGGCACGCTCGCACCGGCGCGCCGCGACGCCTGCTCCACGCCATTGCCAAAGTCGCGCGGCGCTCCCAGCGCGGAGGGCAGCTGCGAGCCGAGCCGCTGCGCGTAGCGTGGCGCCGCGGACTCGAAGGAGCTCTCCCCGGAGAACACGCGCAGCGCCGCATGGTCCAGCTCTCGCGACGGGCCCTCTTCGCCGCCGACTTCATCCGTGTCGAACGAGGCCAGCAGGGCGTCCGCGCCGTCCGCGCCCTCGGCCTGGAAGTCGCTCTCGTCGGAGTAGCCCCGGCGGACCTTCGACACCGGGTCCAGCGACTCGCTCTGGGTGGGCGGGGCCACGCGGGTGTCCACGTCGAGCGAGGTGCGCCGCAGCGAGGACAGGATGCTCGAAGACAGACGGCGGATGGAAGTCATCGGTCGCCTCCCAGGGCGCACACAGCGGACATCATCCGTATTGTCGAACGCCCCGGGTGAAAGTTGCCAGGGGCCTTCCGTGAGGTCCCCATCCACCCTGAAGGAGTGGGGCGAGCGCCCATCACCTGAGGGGTCGCCACCCCCCGCACTGGACAACGTTTCGGGATGAAGGGCGCTTGCAACGTCAGGCACCGAACGGGTGCGGGGCGCACGCCGAGGTCCGATGGCACTCACGCTCCAGCCGCCGCACAAAGAGAGGTATCCGTAAAGGGTGCCCACCTGGGGATGGGCGCTGGCCTCCCGCTTGCTGGGGAGAGGCTCGAGGAGGCGGTGTCATGCTGCGTATCGAAAGCGCGGGACAGACCCATATCGGTCGCCGGCCCCACAACGAGGACTCCTACTGTGTCCTGCCGGAGCTGGGGCTGTACGTGGTCGCGGATGGGCTGGGTGGGCAGGAGGGCGGTGAGGTGGCGAGCCGCTGTGTCGTGGACACGTTCGCGGGCCTGGGGCAGCAATGGGAGCGCGAGCGGGAGGCGGTGTGGCCGGAGGTCGCCGACCCTCGCCGCACGCGCGAGGAGAATCTCCTGGCGGCGTGCTCGCTGCTGGCCCAGCGCAACCTCCAGGCCCAGCGCGTGGGCCGGCTGAGCGAGATGGCCTCCACCGTGGTGGCGCTGGCGCTCGGGCAGGACGGCGCGGCGGTGGCCCATGTGGGGGACAGCCGCCTGTACCGGCTGAGGGCAGGCAAGCTGGAGTCGCTGACCCGGGACCACTCGTTCATCGAGGAGCTCAAGGACGTGGGCATGGAGCCCCCCGGCGGCGCCTCCAACTGGCGGCACCTCATCACCCGCGCGCTGGGGACGGACAACGCGGAGCCCACGCTGCAGCGACTTCACGCGGAGGCCGGGGACGTCTTCCTGTTGTGTTCGGATGGCCTCTACGAGCCGCTGGGGATGGACGGGCTGCTGAGGCGCCTGTCGCTCGCTTCCGCGCGGGAGGTCTGCGACGCGCTGGTGGCGGATGCCTTCGAGGCGGGAGGCAAGGACAACATCACCGCCGTGGTGTTGCGGGTCGCCGACGCGTGAGGCGGAAGTCAGTGAAGGTGGGAGGGTCAACCGGGAGGAGCCGGGTCATCCCGGCCTTACTGCGCAATCCCGGAAGCTTGGGGTAGGGTACGGATGCGGGGTTCCCCCACCCCGGTTGTTTCCCCTCTCGTCCGACACCGCAGCGCATGACGCACAGCCTCGCCGCTCGCCTGACCATCGCCATCACCCTGGTCATCCTGGCCCTCACCGCGCTGTGCGTGACGTTCACCGGCGTCGTGCTGCGCTCCCGGATGAACACGGAGCTGGCCCAGTCCCTCACCCACGACGAGTCCGCCTGGAGCCGCCTGGTGGCCCAGGAGGCTCGCACGCTGAAGGTGCTGCTGCGCAGCGCCGCGGCCAACGCCGAGCTTCGCTCGCTTCTCTCCGGCGCGACGGTGGACGCGAAGGCGCTCCAGGCGTTCGCGGACGCGGAGAAGACGCTGGTGTCGGTGGAGCTGTTGCTCATCGCCTCGCCGGAGGGTGGGCTGCTCGCGGGCTCCTACCGGGAGCCGTTGCCCGCGCTCGCGCAGCGGGTGAAGAGCAGCGCGCCCGGGGTGCTCTACGTGGGCGAGGCGGTCTACTGGACGATGTCCCGGCCGGTGGAGGTGGACGGTCGCACGGTGGGGCATCTGGTGTTGGGGAGCCGATTCGACGACGCGCCGCTGAAGGACTTGAGGAATCAGCGGGGCGTGGAGCTGCTGTTGCGCGTGGGGCCTCGGCTGGTGGCCCAGTCCGTGGACGTCGTGGCGCCGGAGGCCTTGCTGGCGGCGGTGGACGCGGACGTGGAGCAGGGCCGCGTGGACGTGGAGGACTCGTCGTTCCGCGTGTCGAGGTTGCCGGTGGACCAGGGGCTGGAGCTGGTGCTGGCGCGGGACGAGAAGACGGAGTCGTCGCGCTTCACCACCGCGGTGATGCTCATCGTCGGGCTGGGGTTGTTCACCGCGCTGGCGGCGGGCGGGGTGATTCTGCTGCTGGTGCGCCGGATGACGGGCCCCCTGCGGGAGCTGACGGCGGCGGCGGCGCGGGTGGTGGCGGAGGGCGACTTCCGGGGCACGCTGGAGGTGCACTCGCAGGACGAGATTGGCCGGCTGGCGGCGTCGTTCGCGGAGATGATGGTGCAGCTGCGCTCGCTGTTGATGGCGTTGAAGGGCTCGGCCGAGCAGCTCGAGTCCGCCTCGGCGCAGCTCTCCGAGTCCGCGGCCGTGCAGAACGAGGCGGTGTCCCAGCAGGCGGTGGCGCTGCATGAGACGCAGCTGGCGGCGCAGCAGCTCCAGGAGTCGTCACGCGCGGCGGCCAGGCGCGTGGTGACCATCCAGCGCGAGGCGGAGAAGGCGAGCGGCTTCGGTGAGGCGGGCGAGGCCGCCGTGTCCGGCAGCGTGGGCGGGCTCACGCACATTCGCTCGCACGTCGAGCAGATTGGTCGCACCATCACCGTGCTGCATCAGCGCACGCGACTGGTGGGCGACATCACCCGCACGGTGAAGGACCTGGCGGACCAGTCCAACGTGCTGGCGCTGAATGCCTCCATCGAGGCGGCGCGCAGCGGGGACCAGGGCCGTGCCTTCTCCGTGGTGGCGCGGCAGATGCGCTCCCTGGCGGACCAATCCGCGGGCGCGACGACGCGCGTGCAGGGCATCCTGGGCGACATCGGCAAGGCCATCTCGGAGGCCGTGCGCATCAGCGAGGGCGGCGCGCGGGAGGTGGAGGGCGGGCTGGAGCAGGTGCAGGCGGCGGGAGAGAGCCTGCGCTCGCTGGCCGGCATCATCCAGAGCAATGGCCAGACGGTGAAGAGCATCTCCGATGCCGTGCGCCAGCAGGACGCGGGCATCGCGGAGTTGTTCGCCGCGCTCAGCTCCATGACGGATGTGGCGGACCAGATTGTCGACCGCATGGCGGCCAGTGAGCAGGCCGCCATCCAGCTCTCCGCCGCCTCGGGCGAGCTGAGCGCCATCGTCGGCCGCTATCAGCTCTGAGGTGGTGCAGCGCCTCGGGCGGGCTGGACGTGCCGACGTCCGAAGAGGCATCGGCTCGTCGCGCTGCTGCTGGGATGCACGGCCGCGCTACCATCGCTGAGGTGGCGAAGCGCCTCGGGCGGGATGGACGCGGCGACACCCAGTGCGGCGTCGACTCGTCGCACTGTTTCCCGGATGCACGGCCGCGCTACCACCGCTGAGGTGGCGCATCGCATCAGGCGGGCTGGACGCGGCGACGCCCAATGCGGCGTCGGCTCGTCGCACTGTTTCCCGGATGCACGGCCGCGCTACCACCGCAGAGGCGGCGCAGCGCCTCGGGCGGGATGGACGCGGCGACGCCCCAAGAGGCGTCGGCTCGTCGCGCTGCTGCTCGGATGCACGGCCACGCCCCTCAGCGCTGAAGCAACGCGCGCCGGGTTCGCGTCTCAGCCCAGCTCGCCACCGTCGATGGCGTGCGCGGCGCCGGTGATGGCGCCCGCGGCGTCCGACGCGAGGAACAGGCACAGCGAGGCCACCTCATCCGGCTGGATGATGCGGCCCATGGCGTTCATCGACGCCAGCGCTTCGCACGCCTGCTCTCCCGTGCGGCCGGTGGTGTGGGAGATGGCCGCCGTGGCGTTGGAGAGCATGTCCGTCTCCACCCAGCCCGGATTCACCGCGTTCACCGTCACGTTCTTCTTCGCATACTCCACCGCCAGCGCGCGCGTCAGGCCCAGCAGCGCGTGCTTGGAGGCGCAGTAGGCGGACGTGTATTTCATCCCGCGCACGGCGGCCATGGAGCCGATGTTGATGACGCGTCCACCGCCGGCCTGCGCCATGGCGGGCATCAGCTCCCGGCACAGCAGGAAGGGCGCCGTCACGTTGATGGCCATCACCCGCGCCAGGTCCGCCGTGCTCGTTTTCGTCAGCGGCGCGGACACGGTGATGCCCGCATTGTTCACCAGCACACGAGGCGTTCCGTCGGCGAGAATCGTCTTCGTCGCGGCGACCAGCGCGGCCTCATCCGCCACGTCGACGACGAGGGGACGGATGCGCTCGCCCCCTTCCTTCACCAGCACCTCGAGCGCATCCGCCGCGCGGGCCAGTGCCCAGACGCGGTAGCCCTCGCGAGCGAAGATCAACGCCACGGCCCGGCCAATGCCTCGGCTCGCGCCCGTCACCACCACGGTCTGCTGAGTCGTCATGCGCGGCAGCCTAGCGCCCCGGGCCGGGCCGGGCACGTCCGACGACAGGGCTCACCCGGTAGGGGCGAGCGCCGGAGCCGGGGCCTGGGGCCGCAAGCGCTCCCCCACGCGCTCCAGTCCCTGGCCGGCCCGCGCGCGGGCGTGGACCTGGGGATAGTCGTCGAACGCCGTGCCGAACCACCTGTCCAGCACCGTGGTGTACAGGCCGTAGTGGCCCTGGTACCGGGCATGGTGCATGGCGTGGAAGGTGGGCGTGAGGACCTGACGCCCCAGCCAGGTCGACACGAAGCGCTCCGGCAGCCACTCCGTGTTCCCGTGGCCCACCACGTTGAGCGCGTAGTTGGTGAGGATGTAGAGCGCCACTCCCGCCTGGGTGACGGGCATCACCTCCAGCGCCAGGACGACGAGGCCGAAGTTGCCTCCCAGCAGCACCAGACGCTCCACCAGCGAGAAGGACAGCGACGTCAGCGGGTTCGTCACCTGCGCCACGTGGTGCTGCGCGTGGAACCGGTAGAGCGCGCGGGTATGCAGCAGGCGGTGCGTGGCGTAGAACCACACCTCGAAGCCCACGAAGAGAAAGACGAAGGTCGCCACCGTCGCGCCCACGCTGAAGGGCGCCACCCGGGACTGGAACACGACGCGGAACGCGGCGACGAGCACCGCGTCGAAGAGCACCACCCGCACCGCCGCCCACGCCTCGCTGCGAAGCTGCCCCGGTGCCAGCGGCTTGCGGTAGACGCGCCGTCGCGCCCCCGCGCTCAGCCCGGCCGCCCACCACCCCAGGCCCACCATCGACACCTTCAGCGCCCCCGAGACGCCGAGGACGAAGGGGAACACCGCCAAGAATGCGTGCACCATCGCGCTCCACCTCCGGCCCGTGCCGCCGTCACCCCATGCTAACCCCTGGAGCCGCGCCGGGTTGCACGGGCGGTTTGACGCTCCTGGAAGCGGGCATTAGGACGACGCCATGGCACGCGCGGACATCACTGACTTGTTCCGGCTGGACGACCTGCTGTCCCCCGAGGAGAAGGCCGCTCGCGACACGGTGGCCGCCTTCGTGGACCGCGAGGTGCTGCCCATCATCGGCGGGCACTTCCGCGACGGCACCTTCCCCTTCCACCTGGTGCCCCAGCTCGCGGAGATGGGCGTGCTGGGCGCCAACCTCCAAGGGTACGGCTGCGCGGGGATGAACACCGTCAGCTACGGCCTCATCCTCCAGGAGCTGGAGCGAGGGGACTCCGGGCTGCGCTCCTTCGCGTCGGTGCAGGGCTCGCTCTGCATGTACCCCATCCACGCGTACGGCAGCGACGAGCAGAAGGAGCGCTTCCTGCCGGGCATGGCCAAGGGGCGCGTCATCGGTTGCTTCGGCCTCACCGAGCCGGACTTCGGCTCCAACCCCGGCGGCATGCGCACCCGCGCGCGCAAGGATGGCGACGACTACGTCCTCAACGGCACCAAGACGTGGATTACCAACGGCGCCATCGCCGACGTCGCGGTGGTGTGGGCCAAGACGGACGACGGCGGCCCCGAGTCTGTCCGGGGCTTCCTGGTGGAGAAGGGCATGCCCGGCTTCACCGCGCGGGACATCCCCGGCAAGTTCTCCCTGCGCGCGTCCATCACCAGCGAGCTGTCCCTCCAGGACGTGCGAGTGCCCGCGCGCAACATGCTGCCCGGCGTGGTGGGCCTGCGCGGCCCCCTGTCCTGCCTCAACAACGCGCGGCTGGGCATCGCCTTCGCCGTCACCGGCGCCGCCATCGCCTGCTTCGAGGGCGCGCGCGAGTACTCCCTGTCCCGCGCGTCGTTCAACGGCAAGCCCGTGGCCGGCTACCAGCTCACGCAGGAGAAGCTGGCGGACATGCTCCAGGACATCGTCAAGGCGCAGCTCGTGGGCCTGCGCGTGGCGCGGCTCAAGGACGAGGGCAAGGTGACGCCCGTCATGGTGAGCCTGGCCAAGCGCAACAACGTGAAGAGCGCGCTCGACATCGCCCGCGTCGCGCGGAGCATCTACGGCGCCAATGGCATCACCGACGCGTATCCACCGGTGCGCCACATGCTGAATCTCGAATCGGTCTTCACCTACGAGGGCACCCACGAGGTGCACACGCTGGTGCTGGGCAAGGCCATCACCGGCCTCGACGCCTTCGACTGATACACCCCTCGGGGACTCCTCCCCTCGTCCCGGCTGCGTGGGAGAGGGGAGGGTCTTCGCGGGTGAAGCCGGTGCTAGCCCTGGCTCTCGCCGCCCTCGGCCTTGGGGGCCTCGGCGGACGGGGCCTCGGCCTCGGCGGGAGCGGACGTTTCAGCCTCGGAGGCGGACGCCTCGGCGCCTTCCGCCGGGGACTCGTCGGACAGCTCCGGCGCGGTGCCAGCGGCCTCCGCCGCCTGCTGCGCCTTGAGCTCCTCGTCGTTCATGAAGCCGACGGGGTCGTCCTTCCGGTTGAGGAAGCGCACCGCCTTCTTGGAGAGCGCGTACATCTGCTCGGCCGCCGCGGCGGGCACCAGCGAGTGCTCGATTTGCGCGGGGTCCGGACGCTCCACCACGCCGAGCTCGCCGTCCTCCAGCCGCTTGGCCTGCTCCGGCGTCAGCTCCATGCGCCGCAGCTTGCCCTTGCGGGTCATGAAGTAGAACGCCGTCTCCCCGGGCTCCTGCGGCACCTGCGAGCCCAACACCAGCTCGCGCAGCGCCTTGTCCAACTCCACCTGGCGCTTGGACTCGGCGCGCTGGTAGGCCTTGGAGCCGGGCATGGGGGGCAGCTTGGGAATGGGCTTCTCGGCCACGGGAGCGGCGGGACGCCCGTGCTGGGGCGCTCCACCTCCGCCGCCACCGCCACCGGGACGGAAGGAGCCTCCCTGCCGCGGCGCTCCTCCGCCGGGACGAGGCGCTCCACCGCCAGGACGGCCGCCGCTGGGGCGGCCACCTCCCTCACGGTTGCCGGGGCCACGGTCCTCGCCTCGGGAAGACGGGGCACCGGATGTCCGGTTCTCGTCACGCCGGGGCGGAGGACGGTTGCCGCCTGGACGTCCGCCTTCCTGGGGCTGGGGCCTCCGGGCTTCCGTCTGGCTGGTTGCCGCATCAGCCTTCTTGGACTGTTCCTCGGTGACGAGGCCCGCCTTCAACAACTTGTCGCGCAGGTTCTGCATGAGAAGGCCGTTCTATCCCTTGCACGGCCGCACGCAAGCCGCTGCTTGCCGCTCTTGTATGCGCCACGTAACTTGCCGCCCCCGTGGTACCCCCTCCGGAGGAGTCGTGAGCCGTCTGAAGAAGTCCGCCGTCACCCTCGCCGTGGCGCTGGCCGCCGCCAGTTGCTCGGACCCGGTCGACAAGGCGGCCAAGGCGCGCATCTTCTCGCCGGAGGACCCGCCCAAGGTGGTGGCCTCCGCCCAGCAGAAGCTCCCTCCGGAGGATGTCGCGGAAAACCCTCAGGTGGCCCGCCGCATCCTCGGCATGGACGCCGCCGAAATCACCGAGCGGCTGGGGCCCCACCGCTACCAGGCCACCCTCGGCTACGAGTGGACCTCCGCCGAGTCCAACCCCGTGAAGCTCACCGAGACGCGCACGTTCCGCGCGGGTCCCGGGGGTGTCAGCGGCGACTTCCACGGCGTGCTGGAGAACTCCCGGGACCAGGGCCTGGAGGTCATGCGCGTGGGGGGGCAGGTGTTCGCCCGCAACCGGTACGGCCCGTTCCGTCAGCGGCTTCGCGACCGCGGCATGGCCGAGCGCACCCGCACGGAGCTGACCGGCGCCATCCGCGACTTCGACAGCCTGTTCCAGGGGCGGCTCAAGCTCGCCCCGCAGGGCACCGTCACCTATGAGGGGCGCACGGCGTGGCGCTACGTGGTGACGCTGGCGCCCGCGTCGGAAGCGGATGGCTCCCGGCCGCTTCCGAAGCTGTTCGAGCCGAAGGGCGGTGCGGACGAGACGACGCGTCGGCGCGCGAACTTCTTCGCCCACCGGCTGCCGCGCTCCTTGGATGGAGAGGTGCTGGTGGATGCGGCCACCTCCGTGGTGCTCAAGGCCCGGCTGGACGGGCGCGTGGGAGTGCCGTCGGAGAAGACGCCCGAGGCGGCGGAGCTGCGGCTGACGCTGGAAGCGGCCCTGTCCGAGCTGGGCAAGGACCCGAAGCTCGCGCCGCCCGAGGAGTTCCTCCCGGACGCGGACAAGCCCCAGGGTATCGCCGACGCGTTGGATCGCTTCGGCATCGAGCGCGCGAAGCCCGAGGGTGCCAAGAGCACCACGACGGGCGAGGCGCCGCCCGAGCCCGAGGACGAGGCCGCGCCGGAGTAGGCCGTTTCACGGGTGGGGCGCCCCAGGTGGGCGTCCTCCTGGCGGCCTGGGCGGAGTCGTCCGGTTCGCGGGAGAGTGCTCCACGTGGGGCGTCTCGCGACGGAGTCGTCCATCGAGCGGCAGGGGCTGCTCGACGAGGCCCGCTGTTCGGGACAGGCGAGTCATGGTTGGTGGGCGCCCCGGCGCTCCGAGCCAGGCCGCCTGCCCTGACCGCATCGCCCGGACACTCGAGGCCGCGGTGCTGTCTCGCCGCTCAAGTCCCTGGATTCACGCGGGTTCACGGGTGGCGTGTGCCTTGCTCTCCTCGGGCCCCATGCGCTGTCTCCCCCTCCTGCTCCTGTGCCTGTGCGGGCTTTTCGCGCCGCTCGCGAGCGCGGAGCCTCCCTCCCGCAGCCTGGGCGTCACGGCGTTCCCGGTGGGGGCGTTCGTCCTGAAGGACCCGGATGGGCGGCGCGAGGTGGGCTACAGCGCCGGGCTGGCGTGGAGCTATCGCCGGGAGCAGTCCTTCCTGGAGGTGGGCGGACACGTGGCCTCCAACCGCCGGCTCACCGAGGCGACCCCCATGTCCCTGCGAGTCACGCTCCCCGAGGCACACCGGGTCCGTCCGTACCTGGGGCTTGGGGTGAGCCTCCTGGTCTCCCATGGCCGGGAGGGGGAGGAGGCACCGCGTGTGCTCCAATTGGGGCCGGAGCTGTGCGGGGGAATGGACGTGGAGCTGGGGGGCCGGTTGTTCCTGTCCGCCCAGGCCCGCTACCAGAATTTCTCCGCCACCGGCTCCCCGTTCTCCGGGCGGCGCCAGGCGCTCTCCACCGCGTTTCTAGGAGTGGGAATGCACCTGTAGGCACCCTCTGGCGCTACAGGGCGGGAGCGACCTGTTGGAAGAAAATTTGCGCCAACTCTTGCGTCCTCTACAATCCCCGACGGTTGCGGCTCGGACGCGTCCGACATGCTCGGATGTTCAGCGTGCCGCACAACAAGGGAGCGGAGATGGAGCGCAAGGTCGGGAGTAGCACGGTGACGGCCAAGGAGGTCAAGGCGGCGCTGGAGAAGACGCGCACGCTCACGGCCGAGGAGGAGAAGGCGCTGCGCATGCGGCATGGCGCCGGCGCTTCCAGCACGCGAGCTCCGCTTCCGCGCGCGGCCGGCGACAACGAGGAGCTCGGCGATGAGCTGCTCGTCATCGAGATGCAGTTGATGAAGGCCATGCGCGCTCGCGCCGCGGCCAAGACGCCGGCCACCAAGGCGGCGGCGCCCGAAGCGCCTCGTGCGCGCGAGACGGCAGCCAACCCGACGAAGGACAAAATCGTCCGGGCGCTGCGCAAGAAGAAGTAGTCGCTCGCGCGGCCACCACTACCGGTTGAGGATGGCCACGAGGCGCTCCCCCGCCTCGGGCAATGCCAGCGGCGCGCCCGATACCTCCGTGGCCAGTCCTTCCGCGTCATCCGTTCCACCCCGAGCGTACAGCCCCTTCATCCAGGCGGCGGCGTTCGGGTTCCTCCAGAAGTCCTCGTTGAAGCGCTCGGTGAGGCGCGTGGTGAGTCGGGCCTCCAGGGCCCAGGCTCGCAGGTAGTGCGCCACGTAGAGCTGCGGGTCCACGTCGTACAGGTAGAACCCGAGATGTGGCTCCGCGAAGAGGGCGCGGCGCTGGCCGTCGGCGTACTCGTCGGCGCGCTCGGTGGACGGGCCCTTGGCGCACAGCGACAGCTCGTAGGACAGCTTCGCGCAGTGGCGGCGCAGCACGCTGAGCGACTGGAAGGCGGCCATCCGCGCCGTGTCGTGCGCGAGCGTCGTCGCCAGCCCCAGGTAGCGCTTGAGCCACTCGGAGGACAGCAGCAGTCGCTCGAAGACGGCGGCGTGGGCCTCCGTCACGGCCGCGTCGCCCAGGCGGCGCAGCTCCATGGGCAGGTCCCCGGAGACGTGGGCGCGGTGGTGGGCGTGGCCCAGCTCATGGAGCAGGCTGCCCACGGCGTCCAGTCCACCGCGAGGCTGGAGCACCACGCGGATGTCGTCCGGCACGCGGATGGTGACGACGAAGGGGCGGGGCGACTTGCCGGGGCGGTCCTCCTCGTCCATGCGGATGCGGCCTCCGGCGTTGGGCGTGAAGCCCCACTCGCCCAGCCACTGGCGCACCGCGGGCCAGGCGTCCTCCCGGCGGAAGTGCTCGTCCAGCCACGGGGCCTGGAGCGCGGCCTGGACGTCGTGCCTTCGCGCGTCGCCAGCGGGCAGGGGCCGCAGCTGCGGGTCCGTCTTCTTGAGCACGTACGTGAGCACGTCGCGGTAGGCGTCCTCGGTGTGCTTCAGCGTCAGCCTGGCGGCCTCGGCGAGCTGGGCGTAGTCGATGCCGGTGATGTTCCCGCGCAGGGTGATGTAGTCGCTGGCGCCCAGCTTCTCGGCGGTGAGGAGGGCGGCTTCACGGCGGTCGGCATAGGGGCCGCGGTTCTCCCAGAGGTAGTTGCCGACGGCGCGCTCCAGGCCGGCGCGGCGGGCACGATTGGGCTCGTGGGGGAGTCGACTCATCGCCCCGGCGAAGTCGAAGGACTCGTCGTCGACGTTGAGCACCGCGTTGGCTTCCACGGTGGCCATGGCCTGGGCGGGACGGGCGGCGAGGGCCTCTTCCACCTGGGTGGCCACCAGCTCGCGCACGAGCTGGATGCGGCGGATGGCGAGGACGTCGTTCTTCGCGCGGGCCTTGGTGAGCGCCTCGGTGGCGGCGACGAAGGTTTCCGGCGCGGACAGCTCCGGGAAGGAGGCGTGGAGGCTCGCGATGGGAAGCTCTCGCGCGAGGCCGGCGCCATGCCGGTACTGAAGGGTGGCCAGCTCGGCGAGGAAGTCGTCCAGCCGCGTGCGGACGGCGTGTAGGGGGCGGTCCATGGGCGCGGACCGTACCAGGGCTCGCGGGCACAAAGGGCCAAGGGTACGACGCTCGGTCGTTTGTCGGGCTTTATTGGAACGAGGAATCCCCTGCGGTGGGTGGGCTCCTGCTTGTGGTTCGCCGTGCCTTTCTGTAGCGAGCAGCCGGGCAGTGGACGCGTGTGTGAGGTGGGCCGTGAAGCGTCGGACATTCCGGGCGGAAGGCGCGCGGGCGGTGGTGGAGGCGGTGGCCGCGGAGCTGGGTCTGCCCGTGGAGCAGGCGCGCGGGCTGGTGGAGGTGGGCGCGGTGTACGTGGCGGGGCGGCGCTGCAGGGACTCCAAGGCGCGGCTGACGCCGGGGCAGGTGGTGGCGGTGGTGCTGGAGGAGGGCGGCCACAGTCCGCTGGCGGAGGCACCCGCCGCGCCCCTGTTCCGCGTGCTCCATGAGGATGCGGACGTCCTCGCCGTGGACAAGCCGGCGGGACTCAATGCACAGCCGACGGAGGCCCGCGTGGGCGCGAGTCTGGTGGACCAGGTGAGTGGCTACCTGGGACGCGAGGCGGGGCTGGTGCACCGGTTGGACCGGGAGACGTCCGGGGTGACGGTGTTCGGCAAGACGCCCCAGGCGACGTCCGCGCTGGCGGCGGAGTTTCGAGAGGGCCGGGCGCGCAAGCGCTACGTGGCGGCCACCGCACCTGGGCTGCCGGAGTCGGGGACGGTGGACCTGCCGCTGTCGAAGGACCCGTCGCGTCCAGGCCGCTGGCGCGCGACTCGCGCGGCGAATGGCGTGCCCGCGCTGACGCACTTCCGCACGCTGTATGCGGGGCCGGAGTTCTGCGTGGTGGAGCTGTTGCCGCAGACGGGACGCACGCACCAGCTGCGCGCGCACCTGACGGCGCTCGGAGCGCCCATCCTCGGGGACTCGAGGTATGGCGGCGCGGCGAGGGCGGCAGGGGTGGAAGCGGCCCGGTGTCTGTTGCATGCGCAGGCGCTGGAGCTGGCGCATCCGGCCACGGGCGCGCCGCTGCGCGTGGAGGCGCTGGTGCCCGAGGACCTGCTGCGCTTCTTCACCCTCGCGGGAGTCGCGGTGCCTCAGGGGGCCGTGCCCGAGAAGTGACGGCCCGCGCCGTGGCCGAGTGTCTGTGCGTCATCCTGCGCCGTGGCCTCCTGCTCGGCTGCTTCAGGGCCGCCACCAGACCTTGGCCACCGCCGTCAAGTGTCTCCACGCGCGAGTCGCGGGCAGTGCCGGCCGCACGGCGCGGGGCGCCATCCGTCGAGCCAGCGTCGGCGGCAAGCAGGCGAAGGTCCTGGAGGGTGCCTTCCGGGAGGCTCTCTACCGCTCGGGCCGTGGCGGGCTCGGCATTTCACGTGGGAAGCATGACGGTGACAGCCGGGATGGCCCGCGTTGTGTAGACTGCCGCACCCATGGGTGGCGTGAGAAACGGCAAGGGCGCCGACACGCCGGAGCCCGCGGCCGTCCGACAGGAGGTGCCGCGTTCCGGCATGCTCGAGGTCGGGCCGACGGACGATGCGGAGGTCGGGGTGGCTCGCCACTTCGGGGCCGCTGTGCGCTGGCTGCGCGAAGGCGCTCCCTCGCGGGCCTTCGAGGCGCTGGAGAACGCCTGCCGCACCCTGCCCATGTCCCCCCGCCTGGCCGCAGGGCTCGTGCGCTTCGCGCGAAGCGCGGGGGCTGAAACCGTTGCCATCGGATTGCTGGATTCCGTTCCGGCCACCGCGCCCGCCGAGGTGCGGAGCGCCGTGCGTCGCCAGCTCGCGAGGGTGTTGCGCCGGACGAACCAGACGGCCCGGGCTGTCTCCGTGCTCGAAGCGGTGGTGGCGGAGTTCCCCGAGGAACGTCGTGCGCGGCGGGTCCTGGAGGTGCTCCGCGCGAAGGGTCGAGGGGACGGAGGGCGCGCACCGGTACCGACGAGCGCGGTGCTGGAGAAGCTGCCCACGAAGAAGTCGGGTGTTCAGGCCCTGGCGGTCTGGGAAGAGGACGAGGTCGACTACCACGCGGCGACGGTGGTCGATGCGACGGGAGCGACTTCGGGTCCGCCCCCTGTGTTGCCTCCGCCGCGCACGCTGACGATGGAGCTGGCGCGGGTGCAGTTCCAGGTGGAAGGGCCGCCCCTTGGGTTGACGGTGCCTGGCGGGGCGTCGGCTCGGAGCGTGGGGCCCGAGGTCGGGAGCGCGCTGGAAGTTCCGACGACTGTGGCGACGAATGGAGAGGAGACGCGTCCGGTCGAGCGCGCTGTGTCCGCGCCCCAGGTTCCGGCGGATGTGCCGTTTCCGTGGGATGTGGCGCCGACGGAGTCGGTGCCTCAATCGGGTACCCCTGCTGCAGGGCAGGGGATGCGGGCCGGTGGATTGCCCGCGGCTGCGGTGGTGCCGGGCTCGAAGGTGGAGGGTAGGGCGGGGAAGTCGTCGGAGGATTCTGGTCCCGGTGCGGCGCGGAGTGATGCCGTGGACCTGTCGACGAAGGTGGCTCCGGAGGTGGGGTTGCTCGACGTCGAGGCGTCTCCGACCGAGGTGGATTCGCTCGCGAGGCAGGGCGTCGCGGGAGCTCTGGCGGCCGAACAGACGTCACGTGCCGGGCACGGTGATGGAGCGGTCGCGCCGACCGAGGTGGCCTCGAGTTCAGGGGCCGTGCTGAACAATGCGGCCTCCAGTGCACTCGGTGGCTCGGAGGGCTCGCCGGACAATGCGGCCTCCATCGGGCCGGGCGTCGCGGGGAACTCGCCAGACACGACGGCTTCCATCGGGCCCGGTAGCGCGGAGGTTGTGCCGAGCCCGACGGCTTCCAGTGGACTCAGTGGCGCGGAGGTTGTGCCGAGCCCGACGGCTTCCGTTGGTGCCAGCGGAGCGGAGCTGTCGCCAATCAAACTGGCCACTGGTTCAGGTGGTGTGGATGTCTCTCCGAGCAAGGTGGCATCCACTGGTTCGGGCGGAGTGGATGCTTCGCCGAGTCAGTCAGCTCCTACTGGAGCAAGTGATGCGACTGCCTTGTCGACAGAGGCCGCTTCGCGTGTCGGGCTGAGTGATGTGGAAGCGTTGCCGACCGAAGTGGCTTCTGCTGGCGGGCCTGGTGATGTGTGGGCGTTGGCGAACGGGGACGCCTCCAACGCGGGGCGAAGTGACGCTGCGGCTTCTTCGACCGAGGCAGCTCCTGGCGCGAAGTTGAACGACACGGGAGACGTGTCAGCAGGGCCCACTCCGAGCGGCGTGGTGGACCGTGCTTCGTCCCGCCCCGCGCGAATCCCGACGCCGACTTCGAACCGTGCCTCGTCACACGATTCGACTCCGAGCACTGAGTCACAGGTCGCGTCGAGCCTGGAGTTGACCGCTCCGACGGCCTCGCCCATCAGCACCGAGCCGAGCGCGAGTCGGACCGATGCGCTGGCTTTGCCTCTCGATGCGGAACCCAGCGCGAGCAAGGCCGACAGGGTGGCGTCGCCAGTCCAGCCGCCGACGGACGCGGCGAAAACTGACGAGGTGGCTCCGGCCTCGCGTGCTGTGCCGAGCGACAAGGCGATTCCTCCCAAGGAGGGTGCATCAGGCTCCAAGCGCGCCCGCGTGGACGAACCGGAGGACGACGGCGAGTTCCGCGCGAAGACCCAGGTGGAGATGCCCGCTGTCAGGGTCCAGGACCTGTTCCCCTGGGATGCACCTCCGCAGGAGGCGCCACTCCCCGCGCGGTCTCCCATCGCGAACCCGACTCCTCCCTCGAAGGGAAAGCCCGCCGCCTCGGGTTCGCCACCTGTCCTGCATCCGGTGGGCGTGGAGCCGGCTCGCTCCAAGCCCCAGCCCGCGCCAACTCCCACGCGAGGCGAAGAAGCTCCTCGTTCGGAGACGATGGAGGTCCCGCTCGCCGACCTCTTCGCCGCGTTGGGTGGTGCGCCCGTCGGCGGTTCCCAGCCTCTGCGCTCGGAGCCCGGCGTCCCAGGCACGAGCGGTCCTGTCTCGACTCGCCCTGACCCGGTGGCCCAGCCCAAGACCGGGCGCTCGGGTGCGGCGGAGCCCACTCCTGGAGAGGATGCGGAGGAGCTGGCGCGTTCGCGGAAACTGGAGGCGCAGTTCGTCGCGCGTCGAGCGTGGCGTGAGCTGGCCCAGCTCTATCTCAAGCGCGCGGACCGGGCGAAAGACCCGGTGGCTCGGGCGGAAGCGCTGACGCGACTCGCGGAGGTGATGGAGACCGAGCTCCAGGACCCCGCTGGCGCCGCGCGAATGTATCGGGAGATTGTCGAGCTGACCGGAGACCGCGCCGCGCTGCGCGAGCAGGTCCGCTTGCTGGCCTCGCGGGATGACGCCTCGCTGGTTCGGCGGGCGCTCGACGATGCCATCCAGCGGGCGAGGACGGGCCGCGCGCGCGCCACGGCGCTGCTGACTCGAGGAGAGCGCTGGCTCCACATGGGGGAGCCTGGGAAGGCCCGTGCGGACTTCGAGGCCTCGGAGGCGCTCGCGCCAGATTTGCTTCCCGCGCTCGCGGGCCTGCTGTCGTGTGTCGAGGACTCGGAGCGCTCGGTCGTCGCG
>Ga0126314_10000090_pt1 | contig 47839 bp, 49 predicted proteins | sample Plot105B_FD_92535 | JGI IMG/M metagenome (GOLD analysis project Ga0126314, IMG submission 92535) | Serpentine soil microbial communities from UC McLaughlin Reserve, CA, USA - Plot105B | ecosystem: Environmental > Terrestrial > Soil > Grasslands | place: USA: UC McLaughlin Reserve, Lake County... | reverse complement strand
GTAGGAAATTCTAAAAATACGACCTGGAATGACAGACGTACTTTCATAGTGCCTAATTCGGTGATGGAAGTCGTAGAAAATGGCACAACAAGATATGTTGAAAATACAGTCCCAATCACGGAGTATTTCGTTTATGATTACTATTATACCGGAAACGGGAGAGCAGTGTCTTATAAAGACCGGATCCTTGACAAGACTTATCTTAAGCTGAGAGATGTAACACTTAGTTATGTACTGCCAAAGCCTCTGGCCCATAAAATTGGTACAGAAAAGGCTGCCATTACTGTTTACGGAAGAAACCTGCTGACATGGCTGCCCGCAAGCAACCGTTATATAGATCCCGAAGTTTCGAATCTGGGAAATGATCTTGCCAGTGAGTTTGGCGAATTTAGGACAGGACCTTCTGTTCGCAATTTCGGCCTTTCCCTGAACTTAACATTTTAACCGCACATCATAACATTAAATAACATATCATGAAAACGATATATAAAACCAGTTTAGCAATCTTCACAGCTGTGTTGCTCAACGGTTGCTCAAAGCTCGACATTAACGAAAGCCCTAATAACCCGTCAATAGATAAGGCTACACCTGAATCTTTATTCCCATCGGCCGTTTTATCTTCCGCAGGCAGAATTGGGGGCGACCTGTCCATCGTAGGCGGCATGTGGGCACAGCTCTGGACCCAGAACAGTGCTTCCAGTCAATACAGAACTATAGATAGCTACAACCTTCAAAATTCATCAGCATTTATTAGCGGACCTTATGTGGAGTTATATTCAGGAGCCCTTGCAGACTATCAGCTGGCTTTGCAAAAAGCTGTTGAAAGCCAGGACTGGCGATATAACCTGATGATTACAGTAATGAAAGCGTATACTTACCAGGTGCTTGTCGATTTGTACGATAAAGTTCCTTATTCAGAAGCAGTTCAGCCTGATGTGTTCCCTCAGCCGAAATTTGAAGATGGATATACTATTTATAAAGCACTGATCGCTGAAATTGATGCAGCTCTTGCTAAAGATTTCATAAATGTTCCGCATACACAGGAACAGGCCCGCGTAGACCTTGTCTTTGGTGAACGCGGAGATGCTGACTTCGAGGTGCAAATGGATAGGTGGGAGCGCTTTGCAAATACCTTAAAGTTAAAAATGTATCTGAGGATGGTCAATGTTAAGCCTGCTGAAGCTGAAGCGGGAATTAAGGCGTTGTATGATTCCGATGCCGGATTTCTTGAAGAATCTGCAGGTGTAACCTCTTATATTGCAGCACCTAACCAAAGTAATCCTTTATATGAATACAATTTTCGCAGACTGAACACCACCGGTAACCTGAAGGCGAGTTATACCTTTATCAGTTGGCTGGAGGGCAATAATGATCCGAGAGCCAATGCCTACTATGGCCCCGGTCCGGTGGCTAATATACATCAGGGAGATTATGCGTCCGGTAATCCTGAATATCAGGATGCCGTAAATCCGATTATTTCACCGAAAGACCCGGTTTGGTTTTTTAGCCGTGCCGAGGTATGTTTTATGATCGCTGAAGCTAAGTTGCGCTATGAAAACGGAGCGGGAGCAAAGGAAATGTATGACCGGGGTGTTACTGCAGCTTTTGCACAGGAAGGACTAACGCCCGGTGATCTGCTGGACAATGGCAAAGCATATGCTTACCCTGAAGCCGGTACTTTTGACAAGAAACTGGAAGCAATTATTGTCCAGAAATGGGTCTCACTATTTGGTTCTCACGCATTGGAAGCATTTTTCGAGCAAAACAGAACGGGTTACCCGCCGATCAGCGATGTTTACTCAACAGATCCCAATTATGTTCCCGGCAGATTGGTATACGGGCCAAGCGGGGTGACAGGGCCCGGTAATTTTCCAAGAAGATTTGTGTTCCCTGATGTGGAGCGGGAAAGAAATTCTAATACCCCGGCTGAAGTGCCACTGTATACAAAAGTATGGTGGGGCAAATAATTTTTAATCATAGATCATTCAACATGAAAAAACATAATATACTAACTATCCTTCTGGCTATTATCCTGACCGTTTTCGGTACATCCTGTAAAAAAGATCAGGAAATTGGGGGTACCGCTGTTCAGAAAATGTCTGGAGACTGGTACGTGCTCATCAATGGCGATACAGAAGAGGGCCATTTTACCATGTACACATTCAATACTTCAGATAACAGCAGTACCCAGATCTGGATCCAGGCAAATAGTCTCGCAACAGAAACAGGTGGCATCGGTGTGAAGGGAAAAATGAACGTAGACCTGAACAGTATGACATTTTCCGGCACCAATGTTACCAATATCGGTTCGTCGAGGGTAGCCAACCCTACATTCGCGGTAGCAAATGGAAAAGTAACTACAAATGGTACCGTGGGCCCTGTGTCTAATACGCCAACAGATCTGATTTCTTTTGACCTGATTATAGGGGGCAAAACTTATAAAATAGAAGGGTATCACAAAACGGGGTTTGTACAGGACGTTCCCTGATAAGTAACAGGATTACAGCGCACAGAATTGTGCGCTGTAATTATTTGGTGTTGTACGCATGTTTATTGTCGTTTCTGTAATATAATTTTGACCCGTCATTCCCTAAAACGAACTTATTTACAATTGTAAAAGAATTATATTTACATTAATGACAAGCCTACATGTAAATCTGCGCCGGGTGATGCGGCTAATTTTTCCGCTGTGCTTTCTTTTAACCGGAGTGAATGCGCATCCCCTTGAGGACATTAAACAGGATAGTGTCAGGATTGTAAGCTTGCTGGAGTCAACCTACAAGTTCATGAGTACCGACCATAACAAGGCAGCTTACTACGCTCAAAAAGCAATAGAAATGAGCCGGAGGGTTGGTTTTACTAAAGAGCTGATCGTTGCCAATAATTTGTATGCGAATGTGCTGATTTCAAAGGGTAAGTACTTAAATGCCTATGAGGTAGCGTCAGAGTCTGTGGAACTTAGTAAAAAGATCAAAAACGAAAAATATCTAGCCAGATCCTATACAACAAAAAGTATGACAGGCATTTTTCTGGGTCATTTTCAGATGGCTGCAAATAATCTCCTGGATGCTGCAAAGATTATTGAAAGGACGGGAAACAAAACTGAGATTCAGAGCTCCCTTAATATGCTTTCTATTATCTTCACTGAACTGAAAAATAAGGAGAAAGCATTGGCTTATGCGCTAAGAGCTGAAAAATTAGGAAAGATCACTAAAGATCCGGGTACTAATTTGATGACACTGATGCAGCTTGCAAGGGGAAGGGCACTGAATAGGCAATTTGTGCTGTCTAATATGCTTTTTGAAGAATTGCTTGTCAAGTCCAGAGTTATGAAGGACACGTTTAATATTACTTATTCCCATATTTACTACGCAGAGCTTGCAATTCAGGAAAACAAATACGCCAAGGCACTCGGTCTCTATAACTATGCCTACAAGGAAGCAGTAAGAACAAACTACCCGGACTTTCTGATTTATGCAAACGGCGGGCTGGCAAAGACTTATTATGAACTTCATGACTACGCTAGTGCCAATGCGTATCTCAATAAAGGTATTTATCATGCACGTACTGCAGGATCGGAAAATATGCTCAGGGAACTGCTGTTGCTGGGTGCACAGGTTAAGGAGCGGCAAAATGACCTGAGCGCTTCACTGACCTTTAGAAAGGAGTATGAGGAATTGAATTCAAAATTACTGAATCTTGATCTGCAGCAGAACATTCACCGGCTTGAGGAGGAATTCCAAAGTTCGGATAAGGAGCGTGAAATAGCCAAGCAAAAGTTACTGATCGCCAATAACCAATTGAAAATCCATGAGAAGGACAATTATATAGTGGCTTCCATATCCCTGGTTTGTATACTTGTGGTGAGTATCCTGCTGATTTATCTGCGGTACAGACATAAACAAAAGATTGCGCAGAAGAATATGTTTTTGCTGGAAAAAGAAAAAGAAGTGCAGATCCTCAAGGCGATGATGAGTGGCGAGGAAACCGAACGCTCGCGACTGGCAAAGGATCTGCATGATGGAGTCGGAGGGCTTCTATCCGCTACTAAAATGCATCTGAGTATTTTGCAGAATGATCCGGGTTTTCATGGCCGGGGGCATCAGTTCAACCATACAGTGTCTATGCTGGATACGGCATCTCATGAGATTCGGATGATTGCGCATAATCTTGCACCTGAATTACTTGAAAAGCTTGGCCTTCATAAAGCATTGTCCGCCTACTTTTCCAGGCTTCAGTCGCCGGAATTTAAGATCAATTACATCAAAGTAGGGGAAGTGCCCAGAATGGAGGGAAGTTTTGAGTTGCTGGTATACAGGGTAATTCAGGAACTGATCAATAATGTGATCAAACATGCCTATTCTAATTACGTGCTGGTCCAGATGAGTTATCATGACCATATGCTTTCCATTACTGTGGAAGATAACGGAGTAGGACTAAACGGAGAGGAAGGTGTAGGATTCAGCAACCTCCGGTCGAGGGTTGCTGCGGTAAGCGGATATATAGAAATAGAATCTGCCCAAAATAACGGTACAACGGTTTTTGTTGAGTTTGATGTCACACAATACATATCCGGACGTCTTATAGAAATAAAGCAAGATAATAAAATAACATATGATACCGATTACTATAGGAATAGCTGATGATCATCTACTGGTAATACAAGGCATACAAGCAATGCTCGGTAACAGTAACTTTAAGATTCTTTTTTCTGCCAATAATGGTAAGGACCTGCTTGAAATTATGCTGGAGGCTCAGCCGGATGTGCTGTTGTTAGACATTCAGATGCCCGATATGAACGGCATAGATCTTTGCAAGATCATTACCAGGTGCTACCCTGATGTAAAGATCATTGCCCTCACCAATATGGACGAATCTCATTACGTGAAACAGATGATCAGAAATGGAGCCAGTGGCTACCTGCTTAAAAATGTCGACCAGCTTACCATGATCAGCGCTATAGAAGAGGTTATGATCGGTAATCAGTATCTGGATAAACAGGTTCAGCAAAACCTGATGGATGAAATGCTGCTGGGAAAAAAAAGGTCGGTACAGCAGGTGGTCCTTACAAAAAGAGAATTGGAGATACTTGGGCTGATCGCCAAAGAGTTTAGCAATAATGAAATAGCAGACAAACTTTTCATCAGTTTACGAACTGTGCAGACACACCGGTTAAACATTAGTCATAAACTGAATGCCAAAAACCTGGTTACTCTTGTTAAAGAGGCCTATAAGAGAGGACTCATTTAAAAACTAAGTAAATTACGTAGTTTTCTAATTCAGTTGTCCTGCGGATGTGGGGTGATTTGAGTGTATTTAATTTTACCACCATAAAATTATAACACTATGAATAAGGATCATACAATTTACGAAACCACTGAATACGGAACTACTTACAATGCATCGCAGCTGAATGTACAGAAGGAAAGTACCCGTGTGGAGCTATTGAAAAGAACAGCAATAGCCCGGGATTATATAATCCAAAACTACAATCAGAAATTTAGCCTTAAAGATGTGGCACAGGCCTCATGTCTTTCAGTAAATCATCTGCTTAGAACATTTAAGGCTGTCTACGGTGTTTCCCCATATCAGTTTCTGTCTATCGTTAAACTGGAAAAAGCAAAGTTTTTCCTTGAAGAGAGCAACTATCAGATCGCTTATATCTCTTTCCTGATAGGCTTTGATTCTATAAGTTCTTTCATTCGTTTGTTCAAGAGCGTCTTTAATATTACTCCTTTGAAATATAAACGCCTCTACATCACTCAAAGATCGTGTTAAGGTTAATTACTGCAGCTTTTATAGCTGCCGGACTATTTCCTGCTGCGCATGGCAAGAATGATCTGTTGATTTACCATGCAGCTTCTTTCTCTCATTATTTTCCTCAAAAATCTGTTGACGTGGTTAAATCTGCATATAAAAAATCCAGTTTGAGTTTTCTGGTATTGCATGATGATGAAAATACGGGAGTGGAAGCTGCACACGATTTTTGTGCAATAAACGGCGGCAGCATTACAGAGCTAAAGTATGGAAATGAAAGAAATATCTCATTTGGCAGCAAAAACGTCAGATTTTCCTTCGACCCAAACCAGATCTTTAACAATGCAGGGGTGTTAAAAACACTGAAAAAGTATAGCATTTCCAGACCTTCTGTAGCTACTGTAAACAAAATAAGATCACTTGCGTTTAGCTTGCTAAATGCTTACAATCCAGACAGTCTGGGTTATATCATCACGCTGCATAACAATACCGACGGCAGATTCAGTATTGCTTCTTATGCGCAGGATAAACTATTAAAAGGCATTGCAGACAGCATTTATATCAACCCTGAAATGGATCAGGATGATTTCGTCCTGGTAACAGAACCTGCATTTTTTAATTATCTGAAATCAAAGTCTGTGAGTTCAATACTGCAAAGCGAAAGCGCCAGAGACGGATCGTTGTCTGTATATGCGCAAATGAACAAAATTCCTTATATCAACATAGAAGTACAGGACGGACACAGGGAAGAGCATCTGCGGTTGATACAGGTTGTCGATAACATGCTCAAAGACATTGGCGGACAGCAACAGCAGCTATATGCAGGAGAGCCCTGAGGGATAATTCAAATTATTATTAACTGTAAAACCTATAAAAATGAAGATTATCAATTCGAATTGCGAAATCCGCATAGGAAGCGCTTTTCTGGTACTGCTTGTACTGGCTTGCTGTTCAAAAAATGCCAATTCCCAATTTCTTAAAAAGCTTGGTAAGGCCGTAGCTGAAAAAACAGTCGAAAAGGGAGTAAATAAAGTTACCGACAAGGCACTTGATAAAGGAGTGGATAAGGTCTTTGAAGAAGACAAGAAGAAAGAGCAAGACAAAAAAGGAAAGGCGACAAAACAGGAAAGTAACGAAGACACTGCTGAAACTCCGGCAGCCAGTATCAATACCTATTCTAAGTTTGATTTTGTACCGGGTGAACAAATCATTTATGCTGAAGATTTCTTGCAGGATAATGTTGGGGAACTGCCATTGAACTGGAATTCCAATTCGAGTGGGGTGGTTTTGGAAACAGAAGAGCCAAAGGGAAAATGGATCAAGCTTAACCGTGGTGTTTATCTGTCGGGGAGTAAGCTAAAAACATTCGGAAAAGACTACACCGTAGAATGGGACATGATCCTCAATGTGACGCCGAAGCCCGGTTATTATTTGCCGCCGTTTTCTTTCGGAGCATTCGGCACTGGTTCAGATGATAATGCTGACAATAAGTTTTTGCAGGATCAGCGTATGAACAACGCCTTCGAGTTCAGATTTGATCCTAACGACAAACAAAACACCGCATTTACCCTTAGGAGCTTTGATCATAATAAGCAAACTTTTACGAATAACAGGCAGATCGTACCTTCTTTTGGTAAGACGTTGAGAAAAGTAGCGCATTATGCACTATCTGTACAAGGGACCAGACTGAGATTATGGATTAACGAAGAAAAGGTGGTTGACGTGCCAAGAGCTGTAAATATTACCAGTCCGATCAATCAGCTGTTCTTTTCGGCCGAACATTCAGGCGGCTACAATGATGATAACTTTACCTATCTGGTTTCCAACCTTAAGGTGGCAGCTGGAAAGCCCGATACACGTTCCAAACTGATCACTGAAGGCAAATTTGTAACCTCCGGAATTTTGTTTGATGTCAATTCCGATCACATTAAGCCGCAATCTTACGCCGTGCTAAAAGAGGTAGGGGATGCACTGAAGGACAATGCTGATGTGAAAATCAGAATAACCGGGCATACAGATGCCGATGGAAGCCCAGCCTCAAATATGACCCTGTCTAAAAAGCGTGCGGAATCGGTTAAAGCATTCCTGAACAAGAGCTTTGCGGTCGACAATGAAAGGATGCAGACTGATGGACTTGGAATGACAAAACCGGTGGCAGACAATAAAACACCCGCAGGAAAAGCATCGAACAGGCGGGTTGAATTTGTCAAACTATAAGTAACAGAACGCAATTAATAAATTTTAAATAAACAAATAAAAAAAAACCAATGAAAAAACAAATCGCAATGATGATCGCCCTGTTTGTAGTAGTAGCGGCAGGATGTAAGAAAGACAAGGACAAAGACAATCCGATTGATGGTGGTAATGGAAAGGTAAAGTACATCAGCAAAGTTACATCAACTGATGACGACGAACAGACCATCTATGTCGCTACCTATGATTCCCAAAACAGGCTCGTGAGTTATGGTACGGGAGACAATAGCGAGAAAACAACATTTACCTATGGTGCCAATGACAACCTTGTTAAATACGAATTTGAGTCAGACTCTGAGGATGGTTTTGATAAGGAGACCTATGAAATTACCTACAATGCTTCGAATGTTCCCACAACCGGAAAGCACACACTCTACAATAGTTTGGCGGTTGTACATGAAGAAGATTTGACATATACTGTAGCGAATGGTACGGTAACACAACTCGTTGCAAAGGATCAGGATGACGAGGTATCTACCTACAAAATGACTTATCAGAATGGCAATGTTACCAAAGTAGACGTAGAGGTGCCAGGTGTCAAATTTACCCTTTCTGCAACTTATGGTAGTAAAAAATCACCTTTCCTGGGCATGAATCTTAAATATCTTATCGTTCCTACCAATTTATTCGCATACTATGCTAAAAACGAATTGACAAGTGCCACTTCGACTGTAGGGGCGCAGGTTGCAATCAGACAGGTGACTACTTACACTTACGATGGTGACGGTTATCCATTGACATCTACTTCAACCAATCCAGACGACACTACCGAGCCACCGACTACCACTAAATACGAATACAAATAGCATGTATTCACTTATGCTCATTTCAACGTTTCTGCTTGTAACAAAATTCAAGAAATAATCTTTATTTATCGGCAGAACATCAAAAGTTTGTATATTACTTTCAATTGCCTGACAAGTCTGACCGACTTGTCAGGTTTTGAACTTTATAACCAAATACACAAATGAGCGAGTTTGAAATTAAAAAGTCGGCCACAGAATACGATGCAGTAATCGTTGGCTCCGGCGCAGGCGGAGGCATGGCAGGTTACGTACTTGCCAATGCAGGCCTTAAGGTTTTAATGCTGGAAGCCGGGGAGTATTTTGATCCCAGAGTTGATTCACAGCAATTGAAATGGCCATGGGAATCACCAAGAAGGGGCGCGGGCACTACCCGTCACTTTGGAGATTTTGATGCGGCATACGGCGGCTGGGAGCTGGATGGAGAACCTTATACACAAAAGAACGGTTCCGATTTTGCATGGTTCCGGTCGCGGATGCTGGGTGGCAGAACAAATCACTGGGGCCGTATTTCCTTAAGAATGGGACCGGATGATTTTAAACCTAAAGACGGACTTACAGATGAATGGCCAATTACTTATCAGGAGCTAAAACCTTATTATGATAAACTGGATCGTTTAATCGGTATCTATGGCTCAGTAGAAGGAATAGAAAGCGAGCCCGATGGCATATTCATGAAACCACCCAAACCAAGGCTTAACGAATTGTTTATAAAAAAAGGGGCTCAAAAAGCTGGAGTAAAAGTAATAGCGGGCCGCGGATCGGTGCTGACTGAAGGACTGCCCGGTAATAAAGAACGGGGCCAGTGCTTCTACTGCGGGCAGTGCGGCAGATCCTGTAAAGTGTATGCAGATTTTTCCTCTTCATCTTGTTTGGTGATACCTGCAGTTAATACAGGAAATCTTAAAGTAATTACCAATGCCATGGTACGCGAAGTACTTACCGACAAAAGCGGTAAGGCAACAGGTGTGTCCTATGTGAATACCAAAGATATGCAGGAATATCAGGTTAAGGGAAAGATCGTGATCCTTGGTGCGAGCGCCTGTGAATCGGCACGTTTGCTGCTCAACTCTAAATCGGCAGCGCATCCAAACGGCCTGGCCAACAACAGCGGTGTAGTTGGCAAATACCTTCACGATTCTACCGGTGCAAGTCTTGGCGGGTATTTGCCTCAACTGGTAGACCGAAAGCGATACAATGAAGACGGGGTCGGAAGTGTGCACATCTACTCACCATGGTGGCTTGACAACAAAAACCTGGATTTCCCACGTGGGTACCACATTGAATATGGGGGCGGGCTGCACATGCCGGGCTATGGCTTTGGCTGGGGTGTAGAGGGAATGAATAAGAGCGGCGGATATGGAGCTTCGCTTAAAAAAGACTATAGACATTTTTATGGTTCCAGTGTAGGTATGGCTGGCAGAGGAACTGCTATCGCCCGTGAAAGCAATTATTGTGAAATAGATCCGAATGTGGTTGATAAATATGGAATTCCTGTGCTCGCGTTCAATTACAAGTGGGCGCCTGAGGAAGTGAAACAGGCCAAGCACATGCAGGAAACCTTTCAGGAAATTATGCATGGTATGGGTGCGGTGATCACTTCAGGTATACCAGGTCCGGAAAGCAGCTATGGTCTGGAGGCTCCGGGTAAGATTATCCATGAAGTAGGTACCGTAAGGATGGGTGATGATGTTAAAAAATCTGCCCTGAATAAATGGTGCCAGGCACACGACTGCAAGAATTTGTTTGTGGTAGATGCTGCTCCTTTTGTGCAGCAGGGAGATAAAAACGCCACATGGACCATTCTTGCAATGTCTATGCGTACCGCAGAATATATCCTGCAGCAAAAAGAGAAATTAAATATAAGCTGATAAATATGAACAGACGTGAATCATTAAAAGCGCTGGGCCTGACAGCTGTAAGTACAGGTATTGTTCTCCAGGCATGTAAGCCGGCAAAAGAACCGGAGGCAGTAGTAGCCGCAGACGGGGAAGCGCAGCCAGGAAGGCAAAAATTCGAGACTGAGCGGGATAAACAGCTCAATTCTTACAAGTTCTTCGATGCGCACGAAATAGCGACAATCGGAATAATTGCAGATATTATTATCCCTAAAGATGATAAATCGGGCAGTGCAACAGACGCAAAAGTTCCCGACTTTATAGAATTTATAGTAAAAGACATGCCCGCGCACCAAACGCCTATGAGAGGTGGTTTGAAATGGCTGGATATGCAATGTCTTAATCGTTTTGGTAAAGCATTTAAAGATGCCTCTACCACACAGCAAATTGAAATGGTTGATGACATTGCCTTTCCATATAAGGTGAAGCCGGGCATGCAGCCGGGTGTCGCTTTCTTTAGTCTGATGCGTAACCTTACCGCTTCCGGATTTTATACTACTGAAATTGGAATTAAGGACATTGGATACATGGGAAACCAGCCTAATGTATGGGATGGAGTGCCTGCAGACGTACTGAAACAGTATGGAATGGAGGATATGGCATGATCATACTGACGCGGCTGCTGGTCGCTTGTATGTTGCTGGCATCTACCGTTTGTACGGGTCAACCTAAGAAAAAGCAGCCAAGAGCAGTTGTTGTGGCCTACGTAACTTCCTGGACATCGGTCATGCCCGATCCTGCTTATGTGACGCACATTAACTATGCTTTTGGTCATGTAAACGGAACCTTTAACGGGATTCGGATTGATAATGAATCCCGGCTCAGAAGCCTGACAGAGCTTAAGAAGAAATATCATTCGCTGAAGGTTATGCTCTCCATTGGCGGTTGGGGCAGCGGAAGATTTAGTGAAATGGCCGCGACAGAAGAAAACAGGAAGAAGTTTGCCGGTGATTGCCTGCGCGTAGTGAAGGAGTTTAAACTCGATGGAATAGACATAGACTGGGAATATCCGACCAGTAACGCTGCCAAAATATCTTCATCTCCTGATGATGCTAAAAACTATACCATCATGATGCAGGATATCCGGGATAAAATAGGGAAGGCTAAACTGCTGACCCTTGCCTCTGTTGCAGATGCGAAGTACATCGATTTTAAGGCAATAGATCCGATCGTAGATTTTGTAAATATCATGACTTACGATATGGGCAATCCCCCGTATCATCATGCAGGGCTTTATCGTTCTAAATATACAAGTGGTATCAGTGTAGATGAAGCGGTAACAGCACATGTAAATGCAGGTATGCCGCTGAATAAATTAGTTCTGGGAATTCCTTTTTATGGGCACGGCAGAGACGGTATTGGGGGGTTCATAGATTATAGGGAGATCATAAACCTGTCCGGATATAACAAGAAGTGGGATGAAGAAGCAAAGGTGCCCTATCTGGAAAATAACAAGGGCGAATTTGTGTGTACCTACGAAACACCGGCATCAATTGCGATCAAGTGCGAATATTTGCTTAAACGTGGTATGCTCGGCGCTATGTACTGGGAGTATGCCGGAGACACTGATGACGGTATCTTAAGAAAAGCAGTCTTTTCAGGTGTTAATAAATAGCGATTTCATAAATTTGCTGCATGATTGATTATAAGATTGAAGCCGCGAAAGCAGCCCTGAAGTTTATAAAACCAGGACAAGTTATAGGTTTGGGCGCCGGCAGTACCGTCGCCCATTTAATAGACCTGATCAGGCAGCATAAAGCACTTGCTGCAAGCATTGTTTTTGTATCGTCTTCTTTCAAAACAAACGCATACCTGCTTCATAATGAATTGAATGTTCAATCTCCTTTGCTGACCAGGCACATAGATATCTATTTTGACGGCTGCGATCAATTCGATAAGAACCTGAATGCACTTAAAAGCGGCGGAGGTATTCATACTACAGAGAAAATCCTGGCGGCCATGGCTGCAGCGTTCATATTGATGGGAGACGAAGGGAAATATGTTGAAAAACTCGATATCACCTATCCGCTTGTTGTAGAGATTTTGCCAGTTGCGCTCCATCTTGTTCAGTCGAAGCTGGCAGATTTATTTCCCGATGCAGCTATAAAACTTAGAATGAGCAGTCAGAAGGACGGAGCTTTGATTTCTGAAAATGGCAACTATCTTGCTGATATCTATTTTAAGGTGCTTAAAGATCTGCAAACATTGGATATTGAAGTGAATATGATTCCGGGGATTGTAGCGCATTCGCTGTTCTATAGAATGGCAGGTAAGGCTATCATTGCAGGTAAGGATGGTGTGAGGATCATAAGTCAGTTGCCGCTCTGAAGGTAGATCTGTAACTCCCGGATACAACCAGTCCCGATTCCACAACCACCTTGCACGGTTTTCTAAAACAATTTGAAGTTTTTAACATTATATGGGGGTGTTATCATACCGGCTAAATGAACCTCTTTAAATGAATTTTACCCCAGAAAAAAAACGTATTGCGATCCTTGGCGGCGGACCCAGTGGACTTTTTATGTATAAAAGACTTACTGAATCAAATATAATCGGGCTCGAGATTGAAATTTTTGAACGCAAGGCATATCTCGGATCCGGAATGCCGTATAGCCTTGAAGGGGCGAATGATGAGCATATCACCAATGTTTCAGACAATGAAATTCCACTCATTTATACTTCTATCGAAGAATGGGTAAAGACAGTGCCTAAAGCTTTTCTACAGCGGTTTAACATCAATCCGGCCAGGTTCAATGAATATAAAGTGCTTCCCCGTCTTTTCTTTGGTGAATACCTTTTGGCGCAGTTTGATCTGCTGCAGCAACGTGCAGCAACAGAAGATATTTCTACTGTAATTCATTTGAATAGTATTATAACCGATATTACCGATCATCCTGAAAGTAACAGGGTGGAGGTTAATATTGAAGGCCGTGAAGCATTGTTTTTCGATTGTGTGATCATTTGCACCGGACACAACTGGCCAAAAAAACACGAAGGGGTTGTTCCAGGCTATTTTGACACACCATATCCACCTCGAAAACTGGCACTCCCGCTGAACAGCCCTGTTGGTATTAAAGGTTCTTCTCTTACTGCGATAGACGCCATTAGAACACTGGCACGTGCTAATGGTTCATTTGAAGAGATCACAGACGGTAAGCTGCGCTTCAAGACAGATAATAAGAGCAGCGGATTTAAAATGGTTATGCATTCCAGAAACGGGCTTTTGCCCGCCATCAGATTTCATCTTGAAGATTCTCATCTCGGAAAAGATGCATTGCTGAGCCCTGAAGATATCAGAAAGAATATAGCCCAGAACGATGGCTTTCTTTCTTTGGATTTTGTTTTTGAGAAGAACTTTAAGAATATGTTCCCCGAAAAGGAACCGGCGTTTTATGAACTTATCAGAGATATGAATCTGGAAACCTTTGTCGATAAGATGATGTCGTTTCGGGAAAATGCGGAGCCATTCGAACTTTTTAGAGCAGAGTACGTTGAGGCAGAACAATCTATCAGAAGAAAGCAGTCAATTTACTGGAAAGAAATGCTTGCTGTGTTGAGTTTTGCCATGAACTATCCAGCTAAGTATCTCTCAGCTGAGGATATGCAGCGGCTTCAGATGGTATTGATGCCGTTGATCTCCATAGTAATCGCATTTGTGCCTCAAAGTTCCTGTCGCGAACTGTTGGCACTTCATGACGCTGGTGTTCTTGAGATCATTTCAGTAGGTGAGGACAGTAGTGTAACGCCGGACAATTCCGGTGGTGGTACCTATCATTATGTCGACGAATTTGGTAAAGCAGTATCGGCTCATTTTGATGTCTTTATAGATTGTATCGGCCAGCCGCACTTGTCTTATGAAGATTTTCCCTTCAAAGGCCTCACAACTGCAGGAACAGTTAGTCAGGCTTTGCTTAGGTTTCAATCTGCGGAACGCGGAAAAAAAGAGATGGATGCGCAAAATGAACTGGTCATCCGTAATGGTGAAGGAGCGTATTTTCTTAAGGTACCAGGCATCACCATCAACGACGCTTTTCAGGTAGTGGACGCAGGTGGTAATGTCAACGAAAGGATTCATATTATGGCTGTTCCATATATCGGCGGCTACAATCCAGACTATTCCGGGCTTGATTTCTGTGAAGCTGCTTCTGAAATGGTGATTGGGAAATTAGCGGACACTATGAGTAATGACAGGCTTTAACAGCCGTTATACGACTCAAATCTTCTTCATTTCGGAGGCAATCTGATGTCCCATCACGTCGTTGCCCTTCTCGAGATTTTCTATTATAGCGGCCTTATTTTTACTGTTGTGATTTTGGCTGAGCTTGAAGACGTGGTCCAAATGTGTTACCACAATCTCAAAACCTCTGATCGCTTTTAGTAACTTTTGAATGTAGGCGTCATCCATCTTATGGAACGCAGCTGGGCTGGTTTCTGGATTTTCATAATGATTGGTCAGGTCTTTTACAACATCATAAGTTTCTTCAGCAGTTAACAGTCTGATGTCACCTTTCGCCTGAACTGCCATATAGTTCCAGGTAGATGCAGCTGCTGGCGTTTCATAAACAGAAGCGCTTACATAAGTATGCGGTCCGGTAAAAACAGCGAGAGTCTTAGGGTTTTTCTCAAAAGCCTCATAATGGTCAGTCTTAACCATAATGTGGCCTGTCAGTTTGATTTCATCACCTTCAATAGCAATTTTAACAGGTACCTGGGTAGCCACGGGAAACTCTCCGTCATAGCCGATCAGGGTAATAAAGCTATTGTTGTGCATGAACCTGAGTATGGAATCCTGCTGGTCTGTTTGGAAATAAGAAAAGGTATACATATGATTTTGTTTACGGAATAGACGCAGAATCACGCTACGTCGCTACACCTGCATCAAGTTTCAGGCTTAGCTTATTTAAGATATCCTTTTTCCTTAAGCTTACTGACAACGGTTTCTCCGACTTTCTTTCCCCATTCCTGACCTGCAAGCATTGATTCCTGGGTTATAACAGGTGTCTTTTCTGCAAACTTTTTGCCTGCTGGAGTTTTGTAAAAAGCGATCACCCCCTTTATATCCTCTTCAGTAAGGTGCTTTTGATAGACAGGCAAAACTACATCTACAAGTTCATCAAAGGCCAGCTTATCCAGTTCTGTCCTGAATTCATTCCAGAATTCTTCGGGTACAGTTGGCTGTTGCTGTTTAAACATATTAACCATTTGGATCACCACACCCTTGTAGGCAGCTTCTGAACCTGAAATCTGCATCATTTGTTTTAATGTGGACCTGTATGAAGTGTTGTTTTGGGCAAAGGAAAATGTAATGGTCAAACTAAATAGAGCAGTTAATAAGAGGGTCTTGTTCATGTATACTTTTTTGTTCAATAATAATCCTTTTAATCGATATTTCAACCTGTTTGTATAAAAAATCAGCGAAAACCGAAAAACGAAATAAGACAACGTCTGAAGCAAACATTGCCTTAAATGAGGAAAAATTCTCGTCCCCTGAAAGCCTGGCGCAAGGTTTAAAAATACTCTTGTAACCCGTTTTACGAGCAACCAAGGGCTGCTTATTTATCATACTCGACCCTGATTTCAGCTTTCCTTTGTGCAGGGACTTTTCTTTTTAAATCCAGATCAGGAAAGTCATTAGAAAAATCGTGACCTATTGCTTTTCCGATTCTTTGAATTACTTCCATATCCAGGTCCCGCTGGCGAAACCAATTATACACCATTCTCCTGTTTGATCGGAGCGCCCGAGATACATCGTGGGCAGCAAATCCTAATTTTCTGATCGCTGTCTCTAAAATAAAACCGTCGTGTTTGTCTTTCATATATATCTCAATACGACCATTATAGCCTTAAAGTTTTAATTTTTTTTATATATATTTATTTGAGCAATGTTGACCTCGTAATGGGTAAGGGATGCCTTGATCTTCTACATAAAAAAATATAAAAATTTATGTTCCTGCTGGTTTACAAGGACAGCACATCATTATAAGTCCCATACAATCAGTTGCCCGATTGATAAACTGGCGTGGCAGATATATGAAAAGTAAGCTAAGCTTTCAGGAGGGCGAAGCATTCAGTTCCTCTATGAGGATAACATAAATGACGTATCTAAAAAACCCTATAAACAAAAAAAGACGACGTCTGGAGCAACGTCGCCTTAATTAAGGATAAATCCTCGTACCCTGGAAGGGATTCGAACCCCTGACCCACGGTTTAGAAATACTTGTCAAATCTGTCTTGTGAACGATTTAAAAGCATATTTTAACGTATTTAGCGCAGTGGCGCGCCAATAGAGCGCCAAATGCATACAGAATTAAAGATTAAAACCCCTAAAGACCCTAAAGGCAGGGCATACATTGAATTCTACTTTAACGGTGAACGAGTAAGAGAATATACAGGCAAAAGCATTCTGATGAATATTGAGCCTAACAGTGCAACATCAAACGAGCAACGCTTAGAACTTCTTTATGATTTGAAAAGAAATCTACAACAGCATCTTTCAGATGGAAATTATCCTGCTCAAAAGGTCAAAGTCAACCAAGCTCCCATAATAAAGATTGAACATACAATCAAGGAAGCATTATATCTTGCGCTCAATTTGAAGCTTAAAATGAAGTTAAGTAATAAGTACAAAACTGATTTACATCAAGTATATGAGCAATTCCTGGCATTTATTAATGATACTAAAATAGACGTGCTTTTTTCAGAGTTATCGGTGCAACACCTAGAGAGCTTTCTTTCTCAATTTAATTCATCCGGGACTTATTATATGAAGAAGAGGAATGATCTATGCATTCTGTTCTCTTTGGCAGCCAAATTAACGAACAACAAATCTGTCGCACGAGATACTCATACAGAAAGGAGTAAAGCCACTCTTCATAAGGCTTATGACAAGAAGCAATTGCGATCAGTGCTAAGGTATCTACAGGAAACGTCACCCCAACTGCATTTATGCTGTTTACTAACTTATGGGTGTTGGCTTAGACCTCATGTCGAAGTCCTCTCCCTTAGAAAGAGACAAATCAAAAGTGATTGTACTGAAATACATTTATCCGGTTCCGAGAATAAAGGTGGAAAGGTCAGAGTTGTCTACGTACCACCATACGTAAAACAACATCTTGACTTGTTCATTAAAGATTTGGATCAGGACGATAATATCTTCACGGGGAGAGCAGAATTACTGAACGAGTACTATTTTACAACAAGATGGAAGAGGCTACGGCCTAGGCTACTTAAAGATGGTCTTATAGAAGAGAAGGGCAAACCATTTATTCATTCCGTCATAGCGCAGCTGTGGAAGTCTATAAGAAAACAAAGGACATCTATTTATTGCAAAAGATGATGGGGCACAGCTCAATTGGTGTCACTCAAAAGTATTTAAGGTCATTGGGGCAGGTTGACATTGAAGAATTGAAAAATGCCGCCCCCACATTGTAAACAGCAACCGATCGGCAACTTTAAAGCGGAGTGAGTCCAATTGCTTCGCTTTAATTTGTACATATTGTTATTTTTGTAAAAGAAGATTAATAGCTAACATGAACATAGTTACCATATCCGCATCGCAAACCATATCATACGAAATATTAAAAAGCTACCATGTGACTGCTCAGGCAATATATGATGCAAGGATCAGGGAAAACCATTCACCTGTACAAGAGTATGAATATGAGTTATACATAAAAGCACACTCCATTGAAGATGGCAAACAGATTTTTATGGATTACCTACATAAGCTCAATGATCTCCACGTTGCGCAACACGCAGGATTTCTAGCCTACATCACACAACATATAGTTAAATTTGAAGGGAACTATGTTAGTGAGGAAGCCTCTGTAAATGATTTCCTGCATGGAGAACTTGAAGTATTGTTTAAGCTATTAACTATTGCTGATAAGAAGAATTATAAAACCCTAAATCTAGAGGTAAGCAGTCGGTCAATCTCTAATAGCGATTTCTCCGGCTACCTTAATATATTGAACCCTGATGTAATTAAAGCGACAATCCTTTCAGCCATCGAAGCTCAGTTTCAATCCATCAAGGATAATATCCATTTATATTCTTTAGGCATCAACGAATCCCTTTATGGAATAGAACAGCCAACTCTAAGTAATATTAACCAGCTTCTAACCCACGTTGCTCCAGTAACTACCAAAGCATTTAAAGCCCAATTGCTATATACTGTTGCAGTCACATTGTTGAAATTCCTAAATGAATGGTCGGTATTGAATCCTAACAAGGTTGCAATGACAAATGACCAGTTACGAGTGATTTATCGCACTTGTAAACTCCATAATCTATTGGAAGTGGAACATGACGGGCATGATTTGTCGGAAGTAAACTATATGAGATCAGTACTGACTAACAAATCTTATGAATCTATGTTAATGATCTCAACTGACGACAATCCCAATTTGCTGAATATAAGCGATATAAATTAGCAAGAATCTCCTAATTCCAATTGTGCGGTTGCTACGGTGCCATTTTTCAAAATTTGTTCCAGAAACGAAGGTCGTTTCACGTAACAGATAAAGAAATAAGACTATGCAACCACAAGCACCCCAATTAGGAATCTATCAAGTATTAAATGCCTACTATGAAACTCACAACGGAAAACTAACCCCCATCGCTGACGTGATATTTAAGGGTGTTGGATGGACTAAATTCGATTATACTCCTCTAAAACTCAGATTGAGAGGGCTTTATAATAAAAGTTCCGTCGGCCCAAAGGATCAGTTCAGACAGGACAACATTCAAAGCCTATATCTGCATTTAATATCTATCACTAATAAAATTGAACACGCAGATCCAAAGGATTCAACCAAGATGATATACTCTTTAGAATGGGAGGCAATGAAACCATCAAACTATGACGAACTAATCCAGCAAGATATCGAACAAGAGGGCGATTTCATACTGCAACAACAGGCAGACGATATCCATGACGCTGAATTATTGGTAATAGAAATGGAAGAATTAATTGCATTGCAAAACCTTGAAGCTGAATTAGGGCTTTCAGATGAAGAGGATAGCAATCAAGATAGTTGCGAAGATGATTTTACTTAGCCCTCGAGCCGCACTGCATAATTCATGCACCAAAACAATTAGAGAGAGAGAGACAGGCTTAGCCTGTCTTTTTTTATCGATGAAGACAAGAGTTAATACTCTGTATATTAATGATATAAACTCAATATGATTCAGTCATTTCCCCTGTGCGGTTTAGGATTTGACCTATAGCAATCTTTGCTTCAAGCAAGTACAAAACCTTGCTTTAGTATAGATATGAAAACGTTCAATCACAGCAGATACCTAGCCTCGGTAATTAAAACAGACATACAAACAACCTACAATTACAGATTAAAAGTTAAGCACAGGTTAAGTGAAGTATTCTCCGTTATACCATCCAATGCCATTATAAATAAAGGCAGATGTGGAATCGGTGGAACTTACCTTGAGATTAAAGCACAAAGGAATTCCATCATCGTTGTACCGACAAATGCGATCATCGAGAGCAAGTGCTTTGATAGTAAAAGGAAACTGAAGGCCGGCTACTATGTCGTAAATGGGAGGCATAAGACATTCAAATACAACGCTCTTAGAGATTTTATGAAAAGTGATGTTGAGAATAAGAAAATATTCTGCACCCCTGAAAGTTTGAGCAAGATTGTAAAATGTGGCATAGAGCCTGAATTAATTTACAGAGACTGGTTTCTTTTGTTTGACGAAGCCCACACACCGATTACTGACAGCTACAGAAAGAACATAATCAAAGGCTTTAAATACTTCTTCAGTTTTCATAATAAAACACTTATCAGTGCAACACCCTACCAATTTTCTGATCCAAGATTTGACAACTTCGATGTTTACAATGTCAGATTTAGAGGATATGTTAATAGAGTTAAGGTGATTAATACGAATGCCGTTGAATCTGTGTTACATTCACATCTTCTTCGCCCCGATTCGTACCCAGGCCGAGTTCACATTTTTCTAAATTCAGTAACGGAGATTGCAAACACGATAAGGCGAACAGAAATAGAGAACTACAGCATCTTCTGTAAAGAAGATAAGAACAACCTAGAAAAACTCGACGAACTACATCACCACTTTAAAGATTTGCCTTGTGAGGCTTCATTCTCAAAGTTCAACTTTTACACCTCTAAGTACTTTGAAGGCTGGGATTTATTTGATGCCAATGCGACGATCATAATTGTATCAGATATCACTAACCCTACCCTGAAAATTGGCGTGTCTAACAAGTGTGTGCAGGCATCAGGCAGAAACAGAGAGTATTCAAGTCAGATTATACACATTACAAATAGCCGAGATATTCTGGAGTTCAGATCTTTTGCTGAGATCGCTAACGAATTTAGGTTGAAATATCAAAGCAGTATATCTAAGTACAATGAGCATTTGATTGAATTAAAAAGCGAAGGGCTAGCTCATGATGACACGTTTAGAAAGTATGCCGAAAGATATGCCGACATCGATAAAAACACACTCACTGCTCATATTAACAGGTTTAAAATTGATCAGTTTGTAAATGCTGAATTCTGCAACCAACAATTTAACCACAAGCAGTATGTTGTTAAAGCATGGCAAGAAGCCGGATTTAAAGTTACACCAGAAGATGCCTACTTACCCACCTTACCATCTGACATTCAAAGGAGGAAAGGTGCTAACCGGATAAAAGCAGTGGCCGAATTTATGGAAGCTTGTGAACTAGGATACATTGGCCTTTCACAATATTGCATGGACAAATTAAACTCGCTCCCCATTGAAACAGCAGATATCGTGGAGGCCTACCAAGAGATCGGTGGCGCTAAAATGAAAGAGTTAGGATACTACCCTAAATTTATAAATGAAGCAGTTATTGAAGCGCAGAACTTAAAAAATATGGAGTTGGTCAAGGACGAATACTTTCAAAGCTTTGGTACCAGCCATCAGCTAACCAGAGATATTAATACATTCTTGAATGTTCATTATCAAAGACATAGAATCCGTAATGCTAAGACGGGGATGACTAAAACGGCCAAAGCCAAAGACTTCATGTCCAAGTTTACGGTAGTGGATACATGGCGCGCAGGCACATTAAACGGTTACTACGTCATAATTAAATAGACCTTCCTTTACCTCTACATCATTTGAAAGCACCTTTTATAGAGGGTAAGCTGAAATTCCGGGTTCTAGAGGAAGGGGATCTACAGATGAACTTTAAAGTGGTGCCTAAAAATTATTTTTATATATTTTCATATACAGCTTCAAAATCAACTTTACTGTCCTCCGGACGCACTGAGCCTGTATCATCTCAAGCCCCCACATAGCGTTAGTTTAAAATGAAATATATAGTAATAACAGTTTCAGTAAAGAACGCAAGGAACGAGAGTGAATCTCAGTGTTTTTGGTAAAGGAAGGGATCGGCTGAGTATACCTTTTACCAAAACCACCTACATAATCATGCCCGACAAATTACTATCTGCTCAATTCTAAAGACCTCTCCTGAGCAATTTCCACGCATCAATACAATTACCTTCTAACCCAAAAATCAACAAAGGACGGCCTTAAAGCTGTCTTTTTCTATTTATACTCATTTCTCACTTTAAAACAATTAACAACATGAAAACAGCAACAAAAACAAGACAGGCACCAGGTGCTAAAACACAGTTCGTAATGGTAACTACAGAACTACAATTAAACAATCAAGAGGTTCAAAAGGCATTTGATGCCATTACCAAATCAGCTACGGAACTGCTGAGGAAATTTGATGTGCCGAAGTACAGAACTTGGTTAATGGTGGATCACACCAAAGATGAACAGAATACAAACATGGTCAGCGAATACATCTGCCACTTTTGGAACATTACCCTATCAGCCAACAAAGACGGCAGGTATTACATTTTTATCGACATTGATGAGGAAAGCCTCAACAGACTAGGCAATGGTCTTACCAATTCTCTACTGAGATCAGCATTTATTGCTACACATTCGAATGACGGAACACCGGGCATTGAGTACTCACTCAGGGTTAATTACAGCCTGAGCAATATTCAGAACTTCTTTTATCGCAGGGTGGTTGAAGGTGAGACCGATACAGTGTCAATCTTTACGGAAGAAAAGGTTATAGTGAATTAAATGAAGGGGCTCTTGACTGAGCCTCTTTTGTTGATTTTTAGTAAAAGGTGGGCAACAATGTGCTCACTTTTACTAAAGAATAAATTAATCTACAGTAGTCACCGGACATTATGGTTGTTGATCGATTCTTTATTACATTTGCTTACATAACTAAAAGCGGAGGTCTGCAAAGCAAGTATTACCATTACAGAGAAACTATTTAATTAAGATATAAGCGTTAAGCTTAATCGTCCTGGTCTAGGGAAATCGGCAAAATTTAATCAGACAACAGGGACAGATGAGTTCAACACCTACGCGATAAGCGTTAGGTGCTGGCTTGTTTGTTGTTGTCGGGTTCTTGCCGAGCCTCCTAGACGCAGACATAGCTCAGTCCTAGCGCTTATTGTGTTTAATGCCATGATAGGACAGTGGTCACAAACTTATTAGAATGGAATTATCATTAAGTGACAAACTCATATTTACGAGATTTCTTGTCGGCATTCCTCGTGCAAGTGGAGGATTTAAATCGGAGGATCAATATATGGTCACTAAACTATTGGATGCAGATGAAGATATTTTCTTGCAGTTTAGAGATTACCATAAAATCAAGGCCCTAGAACTAGCAAAGTTGATGGCCACCGAAAAGAAGATGGAACTAAGCCGGTTATTATACGAATTTCTAACTCGAAACCGAGAGGTTGTAAATTCAGAACTTGAAGCAGTGAGAGCTATCCTGAATCAAATTGAACTAGATTCATCTGAATGGGATTCTGCACTTATTGCTATCGTGGTGGCTCATAGGTTTAAACAATCATTGTTAGGACGTTGATGAATACATTTGAGCAAATGTATCTGAAATTCAAAGCTGATTTCATTTATAACCACGGCCAGTTAAAGTTCAACACCATAGAGGCGAAAGTTCAAGAATCTAAACGAATCGAGCATTTATTTAACCAGTCAATTCAAAAGAGAACCGATCCAAGTCAAGCTGATTTCGGTGTGGCCATTCAAACTACGACCTACTTTATCTTTGCAGGATCGGACACATCAGCAATGGCGGAGTTTATTGCAACTAAGTACTGGAATGAGATGGTTAATAGTCAGTATAATCTCTGTACAGAACATGCCCTGTACTTCAAAGGAGAATCAATATTAAAGAAATGGGGTAAGTATTATGAGTTCTTTAAGTAACATGGATCTATTAGTCGTTTACCCTATATTACTAATAGTTGCTGTAATCATCTTCTACATTCTTGGTAAGAAGAACGGAACAGAAAAAGAGGTCATTAAAACCGTCACGCGATATACCGGGCAGCTCGTCAGTAATTATGCTGATGAAACCGAGGAGCAATACTACCTAAGATGCCATAACTTTATTTCTGCTTACCTCACTAAAGAAGAACTCAGATACCATGCTTCAAATGACTACAAATCATTTGTGATAAGTTTTGAGCATGATGAAGTCACATATGCGGTGAATTTAGAGGCTTACTTTAACCAAGGCAATACCTACATGATGTTCTATACTAAAATCTTTGCCGGTGTACCTGATAATAAACTGGTCGAAACTTCTGAGTTGGTAAACAGGCTGAATAATGCTCTGATATTGTCAACATTGCAATTGGACTATGGTAACAGGGCTGTTGAAAGTATATTGATCTACCCTAATGTCGGGCAAGCATTGAATGAGGAGTACTTTCACTTCTATTTCACGTCGTTAGTTCGGTCTAGACAAACATTACATGCATTTAATAAGGTGATTGAGCAGGATGCAGAGCCTGCTTTAGTAACATTGGATTATATGGCAATATGAGGGATGATTCAAGAGCCGCAGAGATGTGGCTCTTTTTGTTTAATTTAGGTTAATATGAAAGGAATTATAAAGTCTACCGTCCTATTACCTGAAAGTGATGCTAAAATAATTGGAACGGAATGTCTGATACTGGGCATCGACACACATTCATATTATGTTCTGGATGAATCAAATAAGGTTAACATATTTGGCAAACATCAGATTGAAATAACAGATGAAGATACACCAGAGTTTTGGATTGAGAATAATGGTAGGTTGCTTCCCGAAGAATGGCTTTGGGAAAACTTCTTTAACCTCCACGATACCAATATCTATGATGAGTGGGATGAAATCTGGTTCATAACTCAATTTGCAAAAGGCCTCTCGAAATTCAACTTATCTTCTGTACCATTAAACATTAGAAAGGCATATGATAAAGATTATAAGATCCAGTTGGTAAGAAATTATTTGGAAATGGCAAGTTGTTATGATAGCCTTGTTGACGAATATTTTGAAAACAGCTATTGCTTTGGCAGTTTCAATGACGAGCTTACTTGCTTTAGATGGACAAATGATTCGCCCGAACATTTCACAAAGAAGTTGATGTCTACGAATACTTCAGGTTTTGACGTGTTAAAGTCCATATTGGCGAGATTAGGAGAAGCATTTAAGCATGCAAAAATTAAGGTGAATAATCATTGGCTTGATATTATTAGAAATAGAGTGTTGTATTCGGTCTGGTCTCTGTTTGGGACGAAGGAATTTGAAGTTTATGAGCTCATTTATACAGGATCTTCACACTCGGATTACATTATAAAGTATGAGAAGGAAACTTATATACTTTCATTTAATTACGATCATGAATAATATGAGGTAATCATTCCCACATCAATCCTCTTCACAGAAAAAGAGCTTAAGTTTTATATTGATTTACTAATTACTGAATTTAATGCATGGGAGACTTTAATCTGTCTAACAATCCTAAGATAACTGAACTCTACTTATATCTGGTACAGTACTCTAGCTCGGATACTGAATTGTGGTATGAGGGCCATAGCGACGTAAATTACATTGTTTCAACCTTCACTGAAAATGATATTGAAGAACTGGTTAATGATCTTAAAGATTGGAAGCCACCGTACTTAACCAATCTATCATATGCACTTACAGCAAACGATGATAGAGGAATTCCTGCCCTCAGAAGTTATATTTATGCAAATATATTTTGATTTTAAGCGACCACCATATATTTAACATAATGGATGACTTCAGTTATCTGAAGAATAGTAACCAGACGATTGTACCTCTTATAGAGAGGATCAAAGGCAAGTTAAATCAGTTTGATTTCCTCAATTATGATAAGGTTTCGCTTGGGATGTGCCGGAAAATCATCGATGAAGTTCAACAAAGTTTATGACGGAATTTTGATTGCATTCCTACAGAAGGCGTACGCTGTAACAGGTGCATATGAGAAGAAGTAAGCCTTCCTAATCAGGGTTACTTAGAAGGGGTTTCTACCTTCTTTTACCCTAGCAATTAAAGAATTGATATATACGGAGAGATTTTCAGTAACTAACATGATCCAGTTTGGTCTACCATACGCATCATAATAAACCCCTTCATATACAGCTGGATCATCTCCATTGTCTAAATATACAAATACGAACTGATCGCCACCGTTGTAAACGTCTATAGCAAAAAAAGGTCTACTGATTACTCTGTTGCCCTTTGCAACCATATGTTCTCTAACGCCGGCCTACATTTCTTGTTGAGTGTCGTATAACCCATAGTCACATACATAACAATTCTTCCCGGCCAAATACAATAATTCTCTTAGCACTTTTGGAAAAGGAACACCATTGTTATAGGATTGTTCAAGGTCACTAATCTCACTTAAGGAAAGAGGCTCTATAGCAAGTTTATATTTATATTCCTCTCTATCTGGACATGGAGACGGATAGTCTCTAAGGGCTTGTAAATAGTTTATTTCCATGGAGGACTTCAATCTTAAAAGAATCTACAATATAAACATTTAATTGCAGACACGAACAATGCCTCCCCCAATTCTGCTGCTTACAACAGGGTAAGGCATCGTCTGGTCTTTAGTAACTGAGGGTTAACAAAGGCTAGTACTTTCCATTACCAATACTGCGGACAATTCGTACTTGGGAATAACCTGGGGAAGCTATACACGTCACCCGTAAGGAAGATCGGTACTGCACGATTCATAATCGGTGCATTAAGAATGCCAGATATGCTTCACTCATCTAGGATAGGTCTATCCTGGATTCACTTCGCCTGACATATCTGTCATGCTGAATGCTTTCTGAAAAGTCATCGTTACGTGCTAGCTTCTCCAACAGTCAAATCTGCAATCACTACGTTCAATTGATTTCGACTATTACAGCTAGCTTGTTTATATGCTCACCTACGCGTCGGGTCAAACTGCGCTTCGCTTGTGAAAAAACATAGGTCGAAGCCACACTACGTGTTCCCCCTTCTCCCATTTGACCCTCAATTCGCGAGATTAGGTTCGCCAAGAAGACTGGATTTTAATATCTTTGGGTTATACTAATTAACGTACTAATGGGTAACTGCTTTGTAATTCAGCCGTTTGACAATGACAAATTTGATAGAAGATATAAGGATATCTTCTCGCCAGCTATATTAAAGACCGGATTGAATCCATACAGAATAGATCAAGATCTCAGTGTTAAAATACCAATAGAGGATATTGAAAAAGGAATAACAGATTCTTCGATATGCTTTGCTGAAATAACAACTGACAATCCTAACGTTTGGTACGAGCTTGGGTTTGCAATTGCCAGTCGGAAAGATGTAATACTTGTTTGCAGTGACGAAAGACAAGGTGCATTTCCATTTGACATCCGGCATCGACAGATTATCAAATACAGTACGGGCTCATCAAGTGACTTCCATACTTTAGGAGAAGCAATAACAAATAAAATTAAAGCGATTCAGCAGACTGAGGATAAGGTCATTACCTTAAATCAAATGCCAGTAGTTCCAACTGAGGGTTTATCAAGTCATGAAGTGGCTTTGCTTATTTTAGTTATGCAAAGTGCATTAGCACCAGACGACTCAGTAGCTTTATATAATTTGAGGAGTGAAATGGAAAAAGCCGGATATACTGACATAGCTACAAGTGTTGCTCTGAGGACGCTATCGAAGAACGAAATGATCGAAACATTTAAAGATGGGGATTACAACGGCAACGAATATTTCTGTTGCAGGTTGACAAGCAAAGGTGAAGCCTGGATGTTGTCTAATCAACATATGTTTGAATTTAGAACTAAAAACAATAATGAAACGGTTCAAATCCAACCTCCAGGCGAAGATGATGATCTGCCTTTTTAAACTCTAATCTAAATCAACTTCTATGAGAAGGTTCAAGTTAAAAGGCACCATAATCTTTGAGTTATTCAAGAATTTAGGATTCGGCATTCTAGTTTTAATAATTGGAGGATTCATCGTTTACAATATCATTGGCGAGACCTTTACAAGCTATTTATTATTCAATTATGGTGAAACAACAAAAGGGCAGTTGAACGACGTAACAGAAGATGTCATGGATAAGGATGGCGGTGGAGTGGAGTTTACATTTTACTACAGCTACTCCTTCAACGCCAATAGCAAGACCGTTCAGGGTGGTGGCAATGCGAATGGGCGGATTCCTGATGAGTTTGCAGATGCTCTTGATGAACCCATTCAAGTTGATATTCTCTACATGAAAGCGAATCCTCAAATTAACATGCTCAAAAAAGCAGTCAATTATAGCACGTCTTATTTGCTTAAACGCTGTATTTTAGCATTGATAGTCATTTCCTTTGGCTCGTATCTAATAATAAAGAGTGGAAAGCCTGCCTTAAAAACTTTCCGTGATGACATGAGATACCACGAGCAAGCTCTCAAAGAAGATTCCATTTAATTTGAGCTAGTAGTTTCATCATGAGAATGAATTAAACGGCCCAATCTTCCTCAGCCTTAATACCGGTAATTCGGTATGTGGCGAAGGAGGCTTGAGGATACTCAGTACCAAAGAGAAAGACATAAGTATAATACTTATCTAGATAGCTCTTAAATAGATCTAGAGATTTACAGGTGCTTTTATGTAAGTGGTCATATTCTACTACGTCACCGACTATCAAAGCTGGCTTATGATTGTTCTCTATGTGCATTAAGAACATTTGACTCGGGTTGATTGGAAGTTGTGATTCGCTCATAATTTAATTTAATGATGTTAACGTGTCAGCCTTTGTGATTAAACAGAAGCTCGATGGGAGCCATTTTTGCTTACCTGCGTTACATGAAAAGGATTATAGAGCCAATATTTGGATGCGACTTCGTTGTCTGACACGACATAGAACTTTAATTCGTAACGGTGATCTTGATATATAAATTCTTGACGAGTGCAGGTGCCTACAAATTGATTGGCATCTGGGAGCTGAGCTTTTAAGTCCTCAAATAATTCTATTGGTATATTCATTGGGTTAACTTCCAGTAACTAAATATAGTGATAAATCATGTGATCTTAGAGGTGCTTCTAAATTGTGCTTGGATTCGATGGACAGTATGCTTTAGCAATGATAATTTCAGCTGTGATAAACAGAACCGGCCATCATAAAGTTATTGCTTTAAGCTAGACTACTAAAGGATTGATTACGGAAAGCTGAAGGATTAAACGAATTGTGTTTGGATGCTAATGTAATGGCTGACTTTTGATCTCAGATATCAATAGTAATGAATGCCGTAAAGCACTTATGCAACTGGGTAAACTTTCAGTTATAATATCACGATAACTCAACAATTTATCGATTAACTGCTGTTGCAAGACGATATCCCCATACGCCGCATTTCGTTGCCAATATATCTCTGTACCTAAGGTAAACGAGTGAACAAGGTCGTTACGTATCTCGAAGAATTCTTTAAACTCATCAAATAATTCTTTCAATGACTTATACGGCTCTGTCAATTTAAAGATATTTGGAATATTGTTGAGAACTCGTCCAGTGTAAACAGCATCCTTTGCAAGGCCAGTCGGAAAAAAGTGCCATAATAGGTCTCCAATCCTATCCCAGAACTGGTATATGGACTGATATCCGAAACTAACATGCATAATATATCTTCGATCGATACGGGTCGCAGTTATATTATATGGGCTCGAACTGATATAAGGGTGCAAATAATGCAACATACCTGCACAAAACTTTATGTCGCCAGATAACAGCACGAAATCATCATACATCTTAAAATCAGATTCAATAAACGGATTTAGTACTGCCACTGATCTAGTAACATCAACAAAGTAACTTAGGAAGTTGTTATTGTTCCACCGTTCCTCAACATCAGCATGAAAATCGTCAATTGATTGCAAATTCAACGCCTTATATACGTCAAGTAATTCTTCAGTATGATCTAAGTAAGATTGTATACCCATGAGTTAAAGATAGTTAAATTAGCTTGCTTAAGAGCTCCCTTGACTTAGTAAAGACTGGACTTTCATTCAGCTAGGCTTATCAGCCTGGCTTCCTTTACCCATCCGTTAGATTTGTGAGGAATAATCTATTTGACGTATATTAGTTTATCTAAATCTCTCAACATGAAAAGAATTTTAACAGTAATAACATTACTGGCACCTACGCTGGCATTTGCACAAGCTCAATCAATTGCATCCGGCAGTTTAATTGGTGGTGTCGTTGCTCTGGTCATACTTTTCTTGCTATTCCTTGTACTGAGAGGAGTTGTAATGTGGTATTGGAAGATCAATACAATAATTGAAAACCAAACTAAACAGATCAGAACTCAACAAGAAACCAACAATTTGTTGAGCGAGCAAATCACATTAATGAAAGGCTACTATAAGCCCGACCAGGAATCAATCAGCGCCAAAGAACCGATTGATTTAAGCAAGCCGGAGGATTAATAGTTATGAATGCAATATCAGGAGCCATAATTGGCGCTTTAATAGGCTTTATATCCGCATTTGGATTTATACGTACCAACTCTAAGAAAAGTCAATGGGGCATGCTTATACCCATCGTTACTCCAATTATCACAATTATTGGTGCGGTGTCAGGTGGCAGGATTGGTTATAATATTGAGAGGTCTGCTAAAATCGACAGAAGTTTAGGTATAGATAGAATTCGTTATAGTCACTTTAAAGTGGGACGATTCTGGCACTCAGAATCTACTTGGCAGGATTGCAAAGGTGGCCACCATATACTAAAAACACTTAAAGCGAGCCAAAACACTGTATCGTATCTGGATGGCACATTAGTACTTAATCATGGCAACTCTGCGTCTTCGGTAAATGTAACCAAGTTCCACGACACTGCTCGAAACGAAGCGTTTAAAAGGTTGAGAGACAAGCATGGAGAGGAATATCTCAGGCATTTAAATAGTACTAAGTGATTTCTTTATTATCATCATTAAAGACGGATGCGCTTTGCAATAATCGAAAATAGCCGAGTTGAGGCTCGGTCAGGATTAAAAGGAACTTGTCCAGCATGCAATCAGCTTGTAATTGCGCGATGTGGCAAAATAAGGGTTCATCATTGGTCACATCAAAGGGAAAAGATGTGCGACAAATGGTGGGAGAATGAAACTGAGTGGCACCGCTCTTGGAAGAATAATTATCCGGAAGATTACCAGGAGATATCTTTACTTGACCAAGAAACTGGCGAACGCCATTTTGCAGATGTTAAAACCGAGCATCGGTTAGTAATCGAATTTCAGCACTCTCCGATACACTATGAGGAACGAATGTCGCGCGAGAAGTTTTATGGTAATATGGTTTGGGTGGTCGATGGTTCTCGACTTAAAAATGACTATAAACGTTTTGCCAGGGAAGCATCTAACTTTTACGGCATAAATAAGGGGTTATTCAAAGTAAATTACCCAGAAGATTGCTTTCCAAATTCATGGCTGGAAAGTACTGTTCCTATTGTCTTCGACTTTCAACAACTAGGATCAATAGCAAACGTCAATGATAAGGGCAGATATTTATACTGTTTATTTCCCATAAGAATTGGGGACAGCGCAATTATTGCCGAGATACCCTATCAAGCGTTCATTAAAAGCACTCTTAAGGGTGAATGGAGTTTAAGAATGGATTCGTTTATGACTAAATTATTAGAAATAAAAAAGGAATATCACGAGAGGCAAGCCTCAGAGGAAGAACGACGACATAGATCGAATCGCAGTGAGTTTACTAATAGATATATTTATAAGAGAAGAAGGGTAAAGTAATTAATTACCACACAAAGTTAAGGCTTCTCACCTCAACACATGGCAAGAAATTCCGGCATAAACGCACGACCGTCTACACAGCCCATTTATTCCGTTGCTACTTGCATTTAGATTGAGCTGAAAGCTTGGTCGGGTTCTATAATTAATAATCATTATGGAACTACAAAACTATTACAACGTGGCTGAGGTACAGCTTACCTACAAGCCGAATTACAAACCATCAGAAAGACCAGAGGTCAGTACGTCTAAACAGGCTTATGATATCTTTATTGCACATTGGGCGATGGGAAGGATTGAACTAATTGAAGAGTTTAAGATTCTACTGTTAAATAGACGCAATAAAGTTCTGGGATTGGTGGATATTTCAGTCGGGGGTATATCAGCAACGTATGTCGACGCTAAGGTTATCTTTGCGGTTGCATTGAAGTCAGGAGCAAGTGGGGTGATATTATGCCACAATCATCCAAGTCAGGAGTTGCAACCGAGTCAGGCTGATATTGCTTTAACTAGAAAATTGCAGGAGGGTGGTAAGTTGCTTGATATATTGATCTTGGATCATTTGATCGTGAGTGGTGATGGGTATTATAGTTTCTCCGATGGTGGGGTGATTTAGAAGAGTGTTTGCTATCTTGCAATCCAGTTAACATATTTATAAACTTGCGCGCCAACTGCGCGCCAAATACATGAAATAAGCCTAGAATATTTACAATAGACAAAGACATTCAAAACCCTATAAACAAAAAAAGACGACGTCTGGAGCAACGTCGCCTTAATTAAGGATAAATCCTCGTACCCTGGAAGGGATTCGAACCCCTGACCCACGGTTTAGAAAACCGTTGCTCTATCCAACTGAGCTACCAAGGCATTCCTCTTAGGAGCGCCAAAGATATAAAAACGCCTGAATAAGCGCAAATCTAATTTGACAATTTTATTGATCTGTGTTCAGTATAGCAACAAAATAAACTACAAATGAAAATATGAAAAGTACAGTCATGTTCGCATTAATCCTAATAACCTGTATTACTGTTGTTTCTGTGAATTTATGCGCCCAAGGACCAATGAAAATACCATTGGATAATCGCCAGGAAATTGTTAATAGATGATTAGCAAACTAAGAAACACTGATTTTCTTATGCGGATGCTGTTCTATATAAGAAACAATTAGGTTGAGAATATAGTCGTTGGAAGGATAAGCTTGTAGCGCAGATTTTAAAGTCCCCGTTTCATTAATATCAGTATAATTAGAAATGTAGCCCATTCCGTAAAACTTACCCTGCTCTACCAGCAGGCAGCTTTGTTCATCCTCATTTCTGCCTTTATCTATGACAGCAAATGAAGGCAGCATACCTTTTAACTGTTCTATGGCATACTTTACCCGCACATTGTAGGCGGCGGCAGATTCTTTTCCTGCGCAGGCACCGGCGCAATCACCCGTCTCATGCGCTGTGCAGACGCTTCTTCCCCTTTGTATGTAGCAAAGCTTTTCGCACAACAGGTGATCTTTGATCAGCAGTTTCAAAAGATTATGCCCTTCAAGGAGGGTATTGAAACTGTAGAGTGCAGGGGTATTTTTCTTAAATTTATCTATTCCAAGCCTCAGGTAGCCTTTCTGATCATCAAAAACGTACAGACCGTACTTGTGTTCAAAGCGCTTCAAGGCACGGTTATTCTCAGGCCAAAGCCGCTTGATCTCGGACGCTTCAAGTATAAAGGCCATCAGTTCAGTTCCGCAGAGCTCAAAATCGACGCTATAGATGTCCTTCAGGAAATTTTGCCGTTGCCGGCTTGGATTATTGCCCGTAAAATGTGAGCAGACACGTTTCTTTAAACTTTTGGCCTTGCCAACGTAGATCACCTTTCCCTTTTGATCTTTAAAATAGTAAACACCAGGGCTCAGCGGAAGCTTGTCCACCTCGGCCCGGGAAAGATTTGGCGGCAGCGCCTGCTCTTTAGCGCCCTTGCTCAGGGTCTGTAGAATCACTCCATCCGTATCTGCCTCAAGTAACATACCCAATAGTATGGCTGTGGCAGCGGCATCACCACCGGCCCGGTGCCTGTTGTTGCTTTCGATGTTCAGCGCTTTGCACAATTTCCCCAGGCTGTACGAGCTATGCCCCGGTAGCAGCTTCCGGCTCAGCCTTACTGTACAAAGTTTCCTGGATTGCAGTTGATAGCCCGCGATAGACAACTGGTGTCTGACAAAAGAAAAATCAAAATTGACGTTGTGGGCTACGAAGATTTTGTCCTGCAGCAAATCAAAAATTCGTTCAGCTACATCATTAAATACGGGTGCATCCTGTACCATTTCGTTACTGATGCCTGTAAGCGTCTCAATATAAGCAGGTATTTCCTGTAGCGGGTTAATAAGTGTTTCATAACGGTCTGTTACCGAGACTCCATCATGAACCAAAATTGAGATTTCAGTAATCCCATTGCCTGAAGCAAATCCACCCGTCGTTTCTATATCTACTATTGCGTAAAGCATATGCTGAACTTTGATGATTGAGGTGTAAATATGCTAAATATTTTAGTAATAAAAACAGAATACTGTCAGGTTATTTAAATTTTTATGCAAATTATTATCTCAGAACCAATAGTGGCATATTAATAGCATGTTACAAATAACAAAACGCAATATTAAGATTATGAAAATTTTAGCAGTGGATGATGACAGGGATATAGTCGAGGTAATCAAGATTATATTAGAAGATGAGGGGTATGAGGTATCCACACTAACAAGCGGAATTGATGTGCTCAAGGTGATCGCTTTAATCCGGCCAGACCTGATTTTATTGGATGTCATGCTTGGTGGTATTGACGGGCGGGACATTTGCAGGCAGATAAAAAACCACGATTTGTTTAAAGCCATTCCAGTAATTATGATCTCGGCAAGTCATAATTTACAGAGTCTGCTGGAATTTCCCGGTTCACCAGATGACTTCATAGCCAAACCTTTTGATATCGATCGTTTGGTAAAAATAGTCAAGGCTCAACTCGCAGCCTAAAATTGATCCATACAATAGTGTACTAATTAATAAAAAAAAAGCACTAAATATTATTGGATGAAATCAGGAAGTTAAAATACTTACCGGATTACTAAGCATCTTATGTATAGGACATTTATCTGCAATTTGCATGAGCCTGTTGCGCTGCTCCTCATCCAGATTCCCAATGAGTTCAATCTTTCTGCTGATGGTAGTAGATTTGTTCATTTCCTCTTCCTTGCATATCGCAAGTTCAATTTTCACAGATTCCAACTCCATCTGCTTCCTGTCCGCATACATTCGTATAGTTATGGCAGTACAGCTTCCAAGGCTGGCCAGCAGCAGAGCCCCCGGGTTCATCCCTTCGTCAGTTCCTCCAAGCTCTTTCGGCTCATCTGAGTAAATAAAGTGACCACCGGCATATACTTTTGTTTTGTAATGAGATCTGTCCAGTTCTGTAATCGCAGTAATCTGATTGCCCGCCATAATATTATGTTATCTTGTTGTTATCCGAAAAAAAGGTAGCAAAGTCCGATGGCCGTGCAAACACCTACCAGATCTGCCAGCAACATAGCTCCAATAGCATACCGGGTGTTTTTGATGTTAACTGCACCGAAATAAACGGCTACGACGTAAAAAGTAGTATCTGAGGAACCCTGTAAAATACTGGACAAACGTCCGGCAAAGGAATCGGCACCATGGGTAGTGATCGTATCTACCATCATTCCCCTTGCACCACCACCGCTCAGTGGCCTGATCAATGCAGTAGGAATGCCATCAATGAACCTCGAATCGGCACCCAGGACGATACATAAACTCTTGAGACCATTAATCACCAAGTCAAATGTTCCGCTTGTCCTTAGCAGACTAATTGCGATTAACATGCCCACCAGGTAAGGAATGATCTTGATGGCCACCTCGAATCCGCCTTTAGCGCCGTCTATGAAAGCATCAAACACATCAATGTTTTTATATAAACCTCCGGCTATGATCAATAGAAATATCAGGAGCAGGAGCCCGTTACTTAAAATGCCGGAAAAGGATTGTAACCGCTCTGTATTCAGTGTAACCAGGTAAAGTACCAGTGCCGCGATAATGGCCGAAATACTCAGTACCCAAACCAATATGGCGGGTTGCAGAAGGCTTATCTTTTGTTTAAATGAGACAATGAACATCGCCGCCATTGTAGCCACAAAAGTGGCAATCATGCAAGGAATAAAGATTTCCGTAGGATTTGCCGAGTTAAGTGAAGCCCTGATTGCAATGATACTCACAGGAATCAGCGTAAGGCCAGAGGCATGCAGACACAGGAACATGATCTGCGCATTTGAGGCGACATCCTTACTGGGGTTGAGCTCCTGCAGACTCTCCATTGCCTTAAGGCCAAATGGAGTAGCGGCATTGTCCAGTCCGAGCAGATTGGCTGAAAAATTCATTAACATGTGCCCTGTTGCAGGATGACCCTTGGGCACATCCGGAAACAGCTTGGAAAAGAAAGGACTGATAATTCTAGACAATAACCGGATTCCCCCCGCCCGTTCGGCGATACTCATAAAGCCCATAAAGAGCGCCATGATACCGATCAGTTTTAAACAAATGTTTACCGCAGTCCAGCAGGTCTCGATCAGACCATCCAGCTTCAGCGGGTTTGCAGGATCATCGGCTTTGCCGATCACCATCCAGTTAAAAATATCAGTTTTTCCGAAGAAGATACACTTTATACTTGCCACCACTATTGCAACAATAATAAAAGCTGACCAGATCCTGCTTAATGCCATTCGTTAGTGTAAGGTTTTCAAGGTGACAATTTACCCTTTTTAAAGGAATAATATACAAATCTACCGGCTATTTTCTATGGCTTCTCATCAGTCAGGTCAAATCCCCAGGTTCTTCCTTTTTCAGTCGCAGGAATCCCGCCAACCATCCAGACCGGTGCTTTAGCGCCCTTCAGGTAATAATCAAAGAACTGCTGCTCACGGATCTGTATGTCTTTTCTGTTCTGGCGCTGAATTAAGTTGTGTGCCTCATTGTTATAATTGAGCAACCAGACCGGCTTACCGAGCCTGCGCAGGCCGTTAAACATTTCAAGTCCCTGGTACCATGGAACAGCTCCATCTGCATCATTTGACATAATCACAACCGGGGTGTTTACCTTTGGCAAAGAAAACAAAGGTGAATTTTCTATGTACAGCTCGGGCTTCTCCCAAAGTGTAGCGCCAATCCGGCTCTGTGTTTTTTCATATTGAAACTGACGGTTTAGGCCGCTTTCCCAGCGCATACCACCGTAGGCAGACGTCATATTCACTACCGGTGCACCTGCCCATGCTGCAGCATACATGTTCGTTCTGGTAATCAGGTGAGCAACCTGGTAGCCACCCCAGCTCTGGCCCTGTAAGCCTACTTTGGTGCTGTCTGCCCATGAATTTTTAGTAAGTGACCTTACCCCGGAATTGATAAACTCTTCAGCAGACCTTCCCGGATATCCTTTTTCATAACTGATATCGGGTGCAAAAACCAGGTACCCATTACTTACAAAATAAGAAATATTCAGCCTGGAAGGCGTAGGGGCAGGAGGGACATAATTGTATAACCCGTCCGATAGTTTTTCATAAAAATAAACGATCACCGGGTATTTTTTTGCAGGATCAAAATCTTCAGGCTTATACAAAATTCCTTCAGCGTTATAGCCCTTAGGTGTACTCCATTTCACCAGTTCGGCTGTTCCCCAATTAAAGCTTTGCTGCTGTGGATTGGTATTACTCAGCTTTACTTCAACTTTCATATCGGCAGATGTATAGACATTCGGTGAACTGGTGTAATTGCCCTTATCGTAAATGTATCTTTCTGCATCTTTGGCTTTGACAAGATCAGAATAATTAAATTTTGCCATAACTAACAGTTCAGGATTTTTGCTGTCGCCAATATTGGTGCTGTAAAATCCATGCTCCTTTGTTATGTTATTAAATGCATCCAATAGTACCACCGCTTTTTTTTCCAGAAACCTTTGTTCCGGATCAAGCTTGTTATACCTGAATGTGATCTTATTCTGCAATCCGAATCCATTGGTGATATTTTTTGGGGCAATCTTGCCATCAGGTGAACAATCCCAGATGTCATACCTGTCGTAGATCAACACCGACTTGTCGTCTTCGGTCCAGCCGGCAATGCCATAAGCATCGGGCTCATCAGGAACGTCATTCAATTCATCTGTAATTTTGACGGGGATACCTGCATTTACCTGAGTCACTCTAGAGGTCAATATGTTATAAGTATACCAATTGCCTGCTTTCTTGTCAAAATACAGCACATACTTTCCGGATGGCGAAGGAGCAGCGAAACCAGCTAGTCCGGTAATGATCTTCTTTCTTACACCTGTTTTGATATCAACCAGGTAATAATCTTTGATCGTGTTTCCGCTCCATTGTTCCTGTATCCTGTTGCCATAATCTGTTGAAGTGAGTACATAGCTTGAATTACCCTCATCAATCAGTGTTGCATCGGGCAATTTCAGATCTGTTAGCGGAACAACTTTTGCATCAGCATTGAAAATTTCTATTGCAGTAAGGTAACTTCTTTTTACTTCCTTCTCAGCGTTTTTCAATTGCATAGGCTGCAGATAGTCGTCCTTATATCCCCAGATATCCAGTTTTGCATTTTCAAAATCGACCAGTGTGGTATCCTTAGGTGTTTTTACAGGGGCGATACCAAAGAACAACTTTGTACCTTCTTTATTAAATTTTAGCGCTCCATCTCCGCTAACACTCCATTTCTTTGGCATACCGTTGATCTCACTATCTACCAGTATCTGTGCGGTATCTAATGATGGTGAATTGAAATAAATGAAATAATCTTTTACTTCCTGTTTTTCAGGGCTCTGCTCTCCCAGAAATACCAGTGATTCGCCTTCTTCATCAAACAAGAAGCTCTTGAAATCGCCTTTGCCATTTACCAATGTTTTAATGCTGCCTTTTTCGATGTTCAGGAGGAATACGCCCGCTTTTGCAGTAGCATCCTTTTTAGCGCCGGTTGCTGCAAAAATCAGCTGCTTTCCATCCTTACTGAAGGTATATTCACTTACATATTTAAAAGTCCTCTCCACTCCGGTCAGCAAGTTTCTGAATATCAGGTCTGAACCTTCCTTCTGATCTTTTTTGTCCGCATCTTCATCTGCGAATCCTGTTGTACTTTTATCGGCGTCTTCCTGCGTATCTTTTTTCGTGCCCTGATCAGTTCCATTTTTTTTCGTGGTATCAAGCGGCTTTTCCAGCTGATAGGCCAGATATGCACCCGCTTTTTCCGGAAACTTGTAGTTTTTTACCCTCGGAACTTTAACCACTGAAAGATTAGCAAGGCTGACGATACCCAGTGTATCCTTAATCATTTCATCTGCTTTCTTTTTTTTGATTTTAGCGGCTCTGGTGTTTGCGTAAAACGATTTAATGCTAAATGCTGCATATTTAGAATCAGGGCTGAACTGCAAATTTTCTGCTCTGTTTACTTTTAATCTGGCATTGGTAACCAGGTTTGAAAGGTATAAGGTGGCGTCTCCCTGCTGCTGACTCACACCATAGCCAGCCCATTCACCATTGTTGCTTAGTCTTTTAAAAGATATGGCTTCCCATGTGTCGTATACGGAATGGTTTAATGGTTTTTTTTGTGCAAAGCATACACTTGCAAATAATAATAGAGCCAGGCTTAGATATTTGTACATAATTAAAATTGTGTGTTTTTACCCCCAGAGGTACGGAAGCCTAAAAATTATAAAAATTTTTATATATACCATCATTGTGCAGGTAATTTTTACAATTAAAAGCGATTTTCAATCAGATAAAACAGGAGGTAGTGCGCTCTTATAAAAAACTCATATTATCCTGAAATTTGATTTCTATTATATTGGTTTTATCAGTCTGGTACCAGTCCAATAGCAGTCTAATACCAGTCCAATAGCAGTACAATATGTATATGCAGTTTTTGGATAGCTTTGCTTCTTTGTTTGTGTAATTTTGATGGGATTTAAACAAAAAAAGACATTCGTTAGAATGTCTTTTCCTTTTATTAATAACTGTTTATTTTTCTTTCTTTTTTTGAATCTGGGCCTGTTGTTGCTGGCGCATATAATCATCCAGTCTTGCCTGGAATTTAGATTTCTTCTTAGGCTCTGCAGGTTTTGTTTTGTTATCCTGCAAGGTTTTGTGGATCTTATCATCATCTACCATCGACTTAATGATGAACTGTTGTGCAAAGGTCAGCATGTTGGCCAGGAAGTAATAATAGTTCAAGCCTGAAGGATAACTGTTCAGTACGCCCAAAAACACGATTGGCATAATGTAACCAATGTATTTCATTTGTCCGCTTGCGCCTGAGATTTGGTTATTGAAATAAGTATAGATCAGTGTGGAGATGGTCATCAGGATACACATCAGACTCAGGTGGTCTCCGATCACAGGGATGGTAAAACCGAATTTTATAAACTCATCGTAAGTAGAAAGATCCTTCATCCACAGGAAGCTTTCGCCTCTTAATTCAAATAAATTGGGAAAGAAGAAGAAAAATGCCATTACAAAAGGCAGCTGAAGCAGCATAGGCAGACAGCCGCCCAATGGGTTAACGCCTACTTGTTTATATAGCTTCAGATATTCCTGTTGCAGCAGGGTTGGGTTATCTTCGCCTACTTTTGCTTTGATTACATCCATTTCAGGCTTCAAAATTCTCATTTTGGCCATCGAAACGTAAGATTTGTAAGTAAGCGGAGACATGGCTACCTTAAGTGCAATAGTGAGCAGCAGGATAATCAGGCCGTAGTTCCAGCCAAAGCTTTCCAGCCAGTTGAATACCGGTAACACAACAAACCTGTTGATGTATTTCAGTGGCCAGTAACCCATATCTACCTGTTTCTCTATCTCATGACCCTGGTCTTTTAAGGTAGAAAACTTGTTGGTGCCAAAGTAAAAGGTAAAGGCATAGTTTTGGACAGCCAGCTGATTGAAGGCCAGTTCCATATTGGCACCATACCATTTAACTTCATTAGGTTTGGTACTCACCTTTACTTCAAGTTCTCCTTTTTCAAATGGAACGGAAGGAAGCAGTACTGCTGAAAAGAAATGCTGTTTGAAAGAGAACCATTCAATTTTACCTTCTTTAAGTTCTTCTTTTTCATCCTTGGCAATATCAAGATGGTCCGGCGCTTCGTTGATGTATTTGTAATATGGAGCGGAATATCTTTGCTCATTGGCGACAGATTTCTCCTGTTCTAATAAGGTTGCTTCCCAGTTTAGTGAGAGTGCGTTACCCTGTACTACCTGGTTTAGGCCGTTTAAATTAATATTAAGGCTAACATTGTTGCTTTTTGGCTTCAGGCTGTACAGGTATTCGATGTATTTGTCAGCTGAATAGTTCGCACGCATACTGATACCTTCGGCGCTTTTTGAAGCTGTAAAGTAAAGGTCATTTGTACTCAAAACCTTACCGCCTATATTCAGGTTCAGGCCGAATTTGTTCTGATTGCCATTGAATAGTACAACGGGCTTGCCATCAAAGCTTTTCTGACCTTTTACTTCTACTGAAAGAATTTTACCCCCTTTGTTGGTAAATATCAGTTTAAGGTTTTCATTTTCTATAACTGTCTCTTGCTCGGCACCAGACAGATTACCACCAAAGGGGCCTTTTATTGCAGCTGAATCTATGGTTGGAACTGCTGCGATCTGTGCAGCTGGTGTAATAGCAGTTACTTTTTTTGCAGAATCTGTAGCAATTCTTTCCTGCTCTTTTTTAATTTCAGCCTCACTGGGCTTGAAAAAATAGAACGAACCGGCCAGAACGATCATGATCAGGAACAAGCCTGTAAATGTATTTTTATCCATTATTGTTGTTTAAAACGCGCTTAGTTTGTTTTTTTCTTTGTAAACTCCATCGCAGCGGCGACAAATTTAACAAAAAGAGGGTGAGGATTAGCAACTGTTGATTTTAATTCAGGGTGAAACTGTCCGCCAACAAAAAAAGGATGGTTTTTAAGTTCTACAATTTCTACCAGATTGCTGTCCGGATTGATACCTGAGGCGATCATACCTGCCTCTTCATATTGGTTCAGGTAATCGTTGTTGAATTCGTAACGATGTCTATGACGCTCAGTGATGTGGGTTTTGCCGTAAGCAGCATAAGCTTTAGTGCCTTTTTTAAGGTCGCATGGATATGAACCCAGACGCATCGTACCGCCCTTGGTGGTTATCGTCTTTTGGTCTTCCATCATATTGATCACCGGATGTGCCGTTTGATCATTGATTTCTGTAGTATTGGCATCTATTAATCCGAGTACGTTTCTTCCGTATTCGATTACAGAACATTGCATGCCCAGGCAGATACCAAAAAATGGTACATTGTTTTCTCTTACATATCTGATGGCATCAATTTTACCTTCTATGCCACGGCTTCCAAAACCCGGTGCTACAAGAAGTCCATCAAGATGACCTAATTTTTCCTTCACATTGTCGGGATAGATTTCTTCTGAATGGATATATTGTACCCTTACCTTGCATTCATTTCTTGCCCCGGCATGTACAAATGATTCTGTGATTGATTTATAAGCATCAGGAAGTTCTACATATTTCCCTACAACACCAATGGTCACCTCTGAGATCGGATTCTTTAAACGTCCCAGAAAATCTTTCCAGCTTTCCATATCCGGCTCGTTTTTCTGCGCCAGTTTCAGTTTGCTCAACACAATCTTATCCAACTGTTCCTTCATCATCAACAGGGGAACGGAATAGATGGAAGAAGCGTCTATGGATTCAATTACTGCATTGACGTTTACGTTACAGAACAAAGCGATCTTTTTGCGGATTTCAGGTGTAATATGATGTTCGGTACGGCATACCAGAATATCCGGCTGGATACCGTATTCCAATAATGCTTTTACCGAGTGCTGTGTAGGTTTTGTTTTCAATTCGCCGGCTGCGGCAAGGTAAGGTACCAGGGTTAAGTGAATCACGATGGCATTGTTGGCTCCTTCTTCCCATTTAAACTGACGCACGGCCTCAATAAATGGTAGTGATTCGATATCACCTACGGTTCCTCCAAGCTCAGTAATTACGATATCGTATTTACCGCTGTCGCCCAGGATCCGCATATTTCTTTTGATCTCGTCGGTAATGTGCGGAACTACCTGAACCGTTTTACCTAAAAATTCACCCTGACGTTCCTTATTGATTACATTCTGGTAGATACGGCCGGTAGTGATGTTGTTTGCCTGTGAAGTTGGGACGTTCAGGAAACGTTCGTAGTGACCAAGGTCAAGATCTGTTTCTGCGCCATCTTCGGTCACATAGCATTCGCCGTGCTCGTATGGGTTTAATGTTCCGGGATCAATGTTGATATAAGGGTCGAACTTTTGAATGGTAACACTGTAGCCGCGTGCTTGTAATAATTTGGCTAATGAAGCGGAGATGATGCCCTTGCCTAATGAGGAAGTAACACCGCCCGTAACAAAAATATACTTAGTCATGTTTATGAATTTCTGGATATTAAAACAGTTTTTTGCACTGTTTTATTGTTTTTGTACGGGATACAAAGTTAGCAAATAAAACTGAAGCAGAATATCTCTTTTTTGAAATATTAATGATCGCTAAATGTGCACTGTAAAATCTTAAACATGAAATTGTTAGAGTACAAAACCAAACAGGCGCTTCCGTATTTCTTCCGTTTTTTCATTTTTATTACCCTGATAGCGGCTATATAATTCGAGTAATTTCTGCATATCTTTATCAGAATCGGTTTTTTTACCCTTTGCCGGCGGTACAATCTGATCGTTATGATTGGCAAATCCTTCTACCTTTGTTGCAAACCATGTGGTATTGAACCTTGGTATGGCAATGCCTAGAATCATGCCGGGTAGTCCGCTAAAACCTTCAGGTCCGCCCTTCAGTAAAATCTCATCGGTATAGAAGGCCACAACATATATGGTATCGCTGATTTTGCCTATGGCCTTTCTGCATTCATATCCTGCTATTATCCGGAGCTCCTGCATAAGCTTCCATTCAACCTGCGGGATGGTGTCTTTTAGTAAATATTCATCATCGATAATTCCTTTTTTCAGGATCCTGCTATTTTTTGCATAATTGGCATACAGCTCATTAGCGGATTCTCCGGGCGAAAGAAATAGCATGGGATTGCTGCTTTCAACATCTTTATTGCTGTTCTTATACAATGATTTGTTCTGGTCAAAATATAGCTCCCACACACTCACCCTATATTTTTTCATTTTTTCTTTGGCCTCATCTGGAATGTTCCAGTCTGCGGCACTGCGCTGCATGTTGATTCGCTTTTCGTAAGTAATTTTTCCATACGGGATGAAAACCTGCTGAGCATCCAGCTTAAGGATCATTAGGATGAGGAAGGAAAGGCTCAGAATCAAGGTCTTCATAGCTGTTTACCTAGTTGCCGGATTTTTAATGAAGTTACCGCTAAAATTCCAGTTTACTCCTATCAATGCATATCTTGGAATATAGCTGAACGTGTTTTCACTTTTTATATTGCCTCCTACAAAACGACTATAACCGATCTTTTGATTGAGAAGATCGGTAGCAGTAAGCTTTATTTCCAACGCCTGGTTCTTTAATAATTTTGCCGTCAGGTAGCTGTTCAATATGGCAATATTCAAATCTCTTTCGAAAGAAGAGTTGGCTGGCCTGAAGCTTAGCGAGAGACTGGTATTGAACTCTAAACCATAAGGAAGCTGCGCTGTTCCTGAAAATTCATGGTCGTGTGTTAGACTTTTTCCGTCATTAATGTCGCCAATAGATGATTTCCCGTACATGAAGCTGGCTGACGGTGAATAGCTGAGGTCTATTTTCGGTGTATAGTAATTGAAGGTTGTACGCAAATTGTACTGATTGTTTCTTGTTTTGTTCCTGGTAAAATTGATTACGGTGATGTTGTTTGAAGTATTGAAGCCAAGATCGACACCCAAACGAAAGTTGATCTTTGAAAATCCCCTGGAATAGTAAATGTTGCCGGCAGTAGAGTTGATACCATTCAGGTTGGTAAAGCTGCTGATCCTTTTGTTGAAATCATCTACGATCTCAGTTTCTGTAATGGCATTATTGGTAAATCCGTAGCTAAAGTATGCTGAAAGATATTCATCTGTTTTGAACTGGAAGCTATTGAACGACAGACCAAAATTGTTGGTGAAGGAGGGGCGCAGTGCAGAATTTCCTATGATCTGGTAGAGTGGGTTATTCAGCTGACGGACAGGCTGCAGCTGATTGATGCCAGGCTGCTGCATATAGCCATTATAATTGGCAGAAAGAGAACTGTTATTGTCTATCTTATAAATTAAATTTGTAGAAGGGGAGAGGTTGAGGTAATTGCGGTCAAAATCGGTTTTTTTGTCCAGGTCTCTAAGCTCAAATTTGGTTTGAGTGGCTTCAATTCCTGTCGATACAGAGAAATTCTGGACTTTATATTGCATGACAATTCTGCCAACATTAGAAAAGTTAATGAATTTGAAATTATTGCTTAACGAGTCGATTTTTAACGCACCCTTATCATTTACAAATCTATAGCTGCTGGAAGAGATGGTTTTAAAGCTATAGCCAGCTTCCATAGCCCAATTTTTAGAAATAGGTTCTGTGTAGCTGATCCTGGTGCCTAAAGAGCCTTGTTTGCTGGCGTTGTTTTTGTTCAGATTGATGCTGTCAATCCGGTTGATACCTCCATTTTCATCGAAGTAAAAGGTGTTGTTAATGCTGTTTTCAAAGTTTTTTCCTGATTGACTTTCCGGTTGCACATCAATAGATAGCGTGCGACCCTTTTTATGAAATCTTTTGGAATAATTAATGTTTCCGTTATAGGTTTCTGAATTGCCTGTCCCGGTATTTGTTTGAGTATTCTGACTGATATATACATCTTTTTCATTCCTTGTGTTGTCAAAACCTTTGGTGTTCAGGTAATTTCTGCTTTGCCTTGCACCAAAGACAATTTTTAGGGTAGATAAAGAATCGACCGCATAACTATAACTGCCTCTTATGCTCTCACCGGTGCTTTTGGAGCGGTCGTCGCTTCTGCCAAAGCTATTAAACAGTGAACCATTCGGGAGCAGTTCCTGTGTGCTGGCTGTCCTTATATTGGTACTTTTGTAATCAAAGCTCTTGACATTAAGCTTGATGCCCATCTTATTATTAATCTTTTCTGAAAAATGACCTCCAAGATTGAGGTTTCCGGGCAGACCGCCTGTGGGGGAACCATAATCGTCGTCATCGTCTCCACCTGATGAGTACATGATGGAACTGCCGTCATCTCCTACCTCGATTATGTCGTAATCTTCACCTTTGAGCTTCCTCATAGAACGGTTGATCCTGGATTCATTGGCCAGGTTGGAATAGGTGGCAAAAACTGCGGCCTTTAGCTTATTTCTGAAGATTCCTGCCATCCCCCCGTAATCTTTAAAATCATTGGTGCCATGATTGGCATCCAAAGCCGTCAGGTACCCGTTCCTGGCATTTTCTTTTAGTTTGATGTTGATGGTTTTGTTCTTTACGCCGTCGTCTATCCCGGTAAGCTCTGCATTTTTGCTCTTTCTGTCATATACCTGTACTTCTTCAACTGCGTTAGCTTTGAGATATTTGGTGGCCATTAATGGATCGTCACCAAAGAATTCGTCGCCATCGACGAGAACTGTTTTTACATCTTTACCCTGAGCCTTGATGGCTCCATTCTTATCTACAGTAATGCCGGGCAGTCTTCTTAGTAATTCCTGGACACTTGCATTCGCTTTCACTACAAAGCTATCGGCTTGAAATACGATGGTGTCTCCCCGCATCCGTACGGCATTTTTGGTGGCTTGTATAACCACCTCTTTTAATAGTCTGGACCTGAGTTCCATTTTTATATTGCCAAGGTTAAGCTGAGTAGTATCGCTTAGTCTGAGGTTGGTAAAGTAATCTGCCATCTTCGGATAGGTGATGATGAGCTTATAATCTCCTCCGGGCAGGTTGTTTAGCAGGAATTCTCCAGCTGTATTTGATCTCGTACTTTTTAGAAGGGCAGAATCTGCTGATCTGATGAGCAATATAGAAGCATAGTGTAGTCTTTTTTGTCCCAACGTATCTGTTACAATACCCCTGATGCCTGCTTTTTGTGCCGATACGGTGAAAGAGGATAAGGCCAGAAAAGTTAAGAAAACAAATCTTATAAACATATACCGTATGAAAAACGTAGAAAGCTAAAATAGGGTTTTTCAGGCATCGATTAAAGAGAGGATTAGAGAGTTGCTTTATGAATCTCTTGCAAACAACGACATAGTTTGATAATTATTGTGTGCGGAAATTTATTAGCAAAAAAAAAGGCCCGGAAACTCCGGGCGCTTTGTTCGAAAGTATATTTGGTTAGAATATTAAAGGTTGAATTTGAAGCTAAAATGATGTCTTTCATTTTGTTTCATTATATAAACATAGTATAAAGTTTGTTATAAACAAAACATTATTTTTCAACATTTTTCAAAAAAATGCCTAGGATATGATTCATCGCAATAAAAATGTTGATTTTTAAAATGCAATAAAATGACAAAGCATCATAAATAAGGTGTTATTTGCAACAAATATAATAAGGCATAACCTTATTTTGCGACTGGGACCAAGCTACATAAATTTTGTTTTCTTTGCCCAGGCGATAAAAAAATCCATTTAGCCTGTTTTTTTTCAACTCCTGATAAAACTGTTTGTCCGGAACATATTGATCTGGCGTTTCGTCTTCTGTTACCGCTGGCTCCATGAAATTCTCTTCATCAAAAAACCGGCTCATCTCTTCCTTCAGGAATTTCATCTGATTGTTCTTTTTACCGAGATCTATAGTGGCATCGTAATTTTTAAAGAGGTCAACTGCTTTAATTGAAGTGCTGTAGATCTGCCTGCCTTCAAAAGAATGGATAGTGAACAGCAGTTGCATGTCTTTGGGCGTTGTGCCGTGGAGCTCTATACTGAATGTATCCACGCG